>NPIF01000270.1_pt1 | contig 277425 bp, 264 predicted proteins | sample 8637461 | NCBI WGS metagenome assembly NPIF01 (sample SAMN07420641, study PRJNA396082) | bioreactor metagenome | isolation source: sample BR12 brine-fed electro-methanogenic bioreactor BR | place: Japan: Kochi | collected 2016-12-09 | reverse complement strand
ACATCTCGCTTGACAGGTTCCGCTCGTCCCTGTTTATATATCCCCGATATCTCAACGCACCCATAATTACTTACTTGACTAAAAATAAGTTGGTTATAGAGGTTAAACAAAAAAGTAGCGGCAGTACTTGGAGTTAATTTCAGGGTGTCTTCGCGCGGATTGTTTCCAGTGGTATTGGTCATTTGAAAATATCCTTTCGCAAACTTGTTTTGAGCTTTTCCCCAAAATACTTCTTTGGAGATTGGACGGAGGAGGAATTAAAAGTTTTGTTTTTCAAAATAAGGTTGGAATGCTCACAAAATCTTTCGTATATATCATTGTACATTAAGATGTGGTTTTTGGAAAGAGAAGGGGGGAGAGTGTGGCAAGGTTTGGGGATCAGAAGATTTTTCTTTCTGCATCAGAATTTTTGGAAATCCTTTTGATGTGTTGATGAAGAGAAAAAGAGCGAGAACCCGCATTTTTCGAGAACTTGCTCTTTTTTCTTCGAAAATATCCTTAATTCCAAAAAATTATTGATGAAGTTGTGAAGGAGAATCTGCGTGAAAGGATATTTGCAAAGTGAGTCCACAGGCACGAACATATTTCTGCAATGTCTCGGTACCTAATCTGTTGCAGTGGTTGTGTATATTTCCGTCCGCACCCCCAAACTTCTCCTTGCGAAGGGTACATTTGCATGGCAAGGGCCCCGGATATGTTTTTTCACGTGATATGATTTATCCGAAAATGCAGCATGGATTCGCCATGGCGCTTGTCGAGAAGGGCGGTCGGAAAATAACATGAATGTTGCTATGAAAAAAAAGCCTTCGAAGCGAAAACGCTCTTGCGGCGTACACGATATGCATCATGCCCGCCTTTCCGGTGGCTCTCCGTGAATTCCCTCCGGTTGGTGTTGGATAACATGTGCCGGATGGAGGATGCTCCCCCGGAGCTTTTGGAGAGGGCGAGAAAGGCGCTTTCCCTTCCGAATCCGGAGTATATCCGCAGAAAGAAAATGGGCCGGTGGACCGGAAATTTGCAGCGTTCCCTCACTCTATATCGTAAAAAAGGAGAGGCCGGAGCGGTGCTCCCCCGGGGATATGCGGGGGCTTTTCTTGCGTCTGCCCGGGAGATGGGATTAACCTGGGATATTGAAGATCGCCGGGTTTCCTGGGGGAGAAAGACTCTCTCCTTTCAGGGAAAGCTTCGGCCTTACCAGGAACGGGCACTGGAAGGAATGATCCGCAAACAGTCGGGAGTTCTGGCGGCTCCCTGTGGATCCGGAAAGACCTGCATGGGGCTGGCTCTGGCGGCTCATTGGGGAGAGCCCACCCTCGTGCTGGTGCATACCCTGGATCTCCTGGAGCAGATGGAGGAAAACGTGCGGCATTGGCTTGGGGTTTCTCCGGGAATTATCGGAGGAGGGCGGTGGGCTCCGAGCGGGGTCATCACCGTGGCCACCGTACAGACCCTGATCCGGAGGAAAAAAGAGCTTTCCGGACTGGCGAAAACCTTCGGCACTCTTCTCCTGGACGAAGCACATCACGTTCCGGCCACCACCTTTACCCGGATAATACAGAAGTTTCCCGCCAAATACCGCTACGGTCTCAGCGCTACTCCGGAACGGGAGGACGGACTTCATCCCTTTCTCTATGCCGTATTGGGGCCACTCCGGGCTCAAGTGACTCCGGAAGATCTGGAAAAGGAGGGGCGCCTTTTGCGCCCCAAGCTTCACTGGATTGAGACGAAATTTCATTCGTCCCTTCCTGATGGCGAGGATTCCTATGTGGAGCTTATGGGAGAGCTTGTGACATCTTCTGAAAGAAATCGCCTTATTGTGGAGACCGCCTCGGCCTCTCTTTCGCAGGGGTGCTGTCTTCTCGTGCTTTCCGAGAGGGTGGAGCACTGCGCTTTCCTGGCGAAAGCCCTGGAAGAGCGTTTTCCCGGCAAGGTGGCCTGCCTCACCGGGGAGACGCCTCGCAAAGACCGGGGAGCCCTGCTCGAAGGAATCCGAAGGGGAGATCTTTCGTGCCTGGTGGCTTCTCGTATCGCTGACGAGGGCCTGGATCTCCCCCGGCTGGATACGGTTCTTTTTGCCACTCCCTTTCGTGGCAAAGCCAAGGGGTGGCAGCGCATCGGAAGAATCATGCGCTCCTTTCACGAAAAGGAGTGCCCTCTCATCTACGACCTTCTGGACGGTGGAGTTCCTCTTCTCAGGGCTCAGGGAAGGCGGCGATTTCATGATATCTATCGGGATATTGTGGAAAATCCGGAGTTTCCCGAAGAACCTTGATCCTGTCAGGTTTCCTGGAAACTCGGTTTTCTGAATAAGCGAACTCTTTTTTTCTTCCCCGGGAACTGTGGTATCCTACGTTGGATTTTTGTTTCTCGGAAAGGGAGTATGTTCGCCGTGCAAGTATTTCACGTGTTTCTTTTCAACGTTCTTCCCGTATTTGCCATGGTGGGGGCGGGAATGCTTCTTGCCCGTATCTATGATCCGGATATTCGCACTCTGAGCAAGCTCGTGTTCTTTTTTCTTCTGCCTCCCTTCGTTTTCGTCTCTCTCTATGAACGGCCCATATCTCTGGAATCAGGAAAAGCCTTTCTCTTCGGAAGTATCCTCACGGGTATCATGTGGGGAGGAGGCGTCCTCTTTTCCCGATGGCGGAGCTATTCAAGAGAGCTTGAGGCAAGCTTCGCCAGTACGGTTATGTTCTCCAATGCGGGAAATGTGGGCATTCCTCTCGCGATCCTCGTTTTTTCGAGCCCTCCCTTTGTGGTGGGAGAAGGCACTCCCTGGCTTGATCAGGCCCTGACGGTGCATATGATGGTGTGGCTGGTCCAGAGCCTTGGTTTGAACACCCTGGGATTCGCCATCGCCGGAAGTGCTCGCTCCTCCTGGAAGACCGGCCTGCTTCGGGTGTGTCGTATGCCCGTGGTCTATGCGGTGCTTTTGGTTTTCCTGGCCAAGGCTCTCCCTTTTCGTCTCCAGGGGTTCCCTCTCTGGCCCGCTCTTCTCTCTTTCCGAGATGCCTATGTGGGAGTAACCTTGCTTACCCTGGGAGTGCAGCTCTATCGAACCCGATGGTCCCTTGGAAATCGCCCCATGTATTACGCCAGCTTCTTTCGGTTAATTCTCTCGCCTTTTCTGGGGCTTCTGCTCATTTTCCTCATGGGATTCTCGGGAATTGCCGCTCAGGTTCTCTTTATCTCTTCCGCCCTTCCCACGGCAGTGGTTACCGCTCTCATTGCGGTGGAATACGATCTGCATCCCGACTTTGCCGCGAGTACCGTCATGTGCTCCACTCTTTTAAGCGCTCTCACCCTTCCGGTGGTAGTGGTGCTGGCACAATTTTTCTTTCCTTTCACACACTAAAGGCATGTCCAAAGGAGTGTTCAATGGTATGATGGGGTTCGTAGAAAAAGAACTTCCAGAATTCATGCCGTGGAGAGGGTGAGGGTTCCATGAGCGAATTGGAGAATATAACCTTTCTGAAGGCCCGGGTAGAAGCGCTTATCGAGGAGAAACAGGCCGCCTTGAGTGTTCTCGAAGCGGCGGTAAGCGTGGGAAATTATGCCGTAAACATGGAGCGAAACGATCCTCGGGAGATTCTGTCCACCTGTGCGGAGCGCATAGAGTCCTTTCTTCGCTTTATTGTTATGGGTTTTTATCTTTTCGATGATACGGGACTGGAATTCGAAAATATCATCTGCCTTCCTGGGGAGAAGGAAGGTTTTTTGGAGAACGAGCTTAACGTGCTCATTGATGACGGCACAGCCTCATGGGCTTTGGGACGAAACAAACCCATCATCGTGAGCGGCACTTCCGGTTATTCGGTGCTTCTCCACTCTCTTTCCGCCGAAGGACGCCCTTTGGGAGTTTTCGTGGGGGTTCTCCGCAATAACCCCGAAAGCATACTCGAGCTCTCCCTGGCCTTTCTTACGGTTCTTCTCAATTCCACCAGCAGTGTCCTCCAGAATGCAGAGCTTTACAAAACCATCCAGGAACTGAACCAGGATCTCAGCAACAAGGTGGCCATTCTTGAACAGTCCGAAAAGGAGCTCTACGCATACCGGCATCAACTGGAAAAAATGGTGGAGGAGCGAACTCGGGAACTTGCCCAGGCTAACCGGGAGCTGGAGTCTTCCATTCAGAGAGCCAACATACTTGCGGCAGAAGCGGAAAGTGCGAACCGGGCAAAGAGCGAGTTTCTGGCCAATATGAGCCATGAAATTAGAACGCCTTTGAACGGTATTATCGGTATGGGGGAATTCCTCCAGGATAGCCCCCTGGAGCCCCGGGATATGGAACGGGTAAAGATCATTCTGAGCTCCGCCACGGCTCTTCTGGATTTGCTCAATGATATTTTGGATCTCTCCAAAATAGAGGCGAAGCGTCTCGATATCCGAAGCGAACCCTTCGATCTTCAGGAACTTATAAACGGAGTGGTACAGCTTTTCGCTCCCCGGGCTTTTTCCAAAGGGCTTATGTTTTACTCCCGCTTCGATCCCTCTCTCTCCTCCCAGTACGTGGGAGATGCGGGGAGAATCCGCCAAATCTTTACGAACCTGGTGGGCAATGCGGTAAAGTTTACCGATGAGGGACACGTTTTCGTGGAGGTTTCCCCAAAAGGTGAATATCTTTGCTTCCACGTTCGGGATACGGGAATCGGCATATCTCAGGAAGATCTTCCGAAAATTTTCGATAAATTCGTGCAGGCGGATCTGGCCTCTTCTTCCGGCAAGGGTGGTACGGGACTCGGACTTACCATTACCCGTATGCTTGTGGAGCTCATGGAGGGCGAAATCCATGTGGAGAGCGAAAAACATCGGGGAAGCTCCTTCACGGTTTTATTAAAGATCCTTCCCGATACTATGCAGCCTCGGGGAATGTATCCGTTTCTCGAAAACCGAAAGATCCTTTTTGTATGCCCCGATGCCATGCTAACCTCGCTTTTCAGCGAACAGATTCGAGCCCTTGGAGGCGAAGTGGCCTGGTATCCTTCGACGAAGGAAACCCTCTTGAAAGGCCCTTCCGAAGGGCCTTTCCACGGGCTGGTTTTGAGTGAATCCGGAGGAGTGGATTTTCTGGAAATCTCGGAAGAATTTCGAACCTTTATTGATTCCCTCGGGGAGATACCCCGAGCGCTCCTGCTCCCGATGTATATAAAAGCACGGCTCCCCGGAGAAGTCCGAATTCCTTCGGAACTTTACTTTCCCTTCTCCGCTGCGGTACTCCATCGTAAGATGGGAGAGCTTTTCGGCGTTTCCCTTGAGGAACTGAAAACTTCCCCTATAGAGGAAAGCCTTGCGGAACTCGAGAGTTTTGCCGAAAGGCGCTGCCGATTTCTTTTAGTTGAAGATAACAAAGTAAACCAGGTGGTGGCCAAGGGGATGCTGCGAAAAATCATCCCTTCTTCCGAGATCGTAGTAGCGGAAAACGGAAAGGAAGCCGTCCTTGTACTCGAGAAGGATCGGGAGTTCAATCTGATTTTTATGGATTGCTCCATGCCTGTCATGGATGGGTTCGAAGCCTCTCGAATCTTTCGAGAAATGGAATCCTCCTCGGAATCGAAAAGCCATACTCCCATTATTGCCATGACCGCCTATGCCTTTGAGGAGGATGTGAAAAAGTGTTTGGACGCGGGAATGGATGCGCATCTTGCGAAACCTCTTCGCAAGGATGCGGTGGAAAAGACCCTGAGGGCCTTTCTTCAAAAAGAGCCTTGTGGAAAACCCTAGATAGAATTGACGAAATTCTGTCATTGTTGTCTGGTTGGTTCCCTTTGAAAAATGCGACTCTTTCTGGAAAAGGCAGCGAATTTCCGGATTGCCGTATGGGATAAAAGCATGGTGGAGGTGGCGGAGTGAAGCATGTGCATGTGGATGATCTGGCGGAAGGCATGGTTCTTGCATCAGATCTTGTGGGCCCCGGAGGGCGCGTAATGCTCCAGAAGGGGGCAGTTATAAAGGAAAAATATCTCCGTTCTCTCAAGGTTTGGGGAATTACCGGGGCCTATGTGGAATCCGAAGAGGAAGAAGAACAGGGAGTGGTGGAGAGTTCTTTTTCCGGGCTTTCGGGAGATCAGATAGAGGCCATTTACGCCTTCCTTCGCCTTCGGGGAGGGGGGAGAATGTCCGAAAAACATCCCATGGTGCGGGAAATCTTCCGAATCTTGGGAGAACGTATGGCTCGGGAAGCTTTGGATTCCGGAGGAATCTTTCGCCGGGAGATTCCTCTTCCCGAACGCCCCCCCGTGTATGTGCCCCGGAAGAAAAACCTCACTCCGGAAGAACTTTTGAGGAATCCCCAGAAACTCTTCTCGCTTCCGGATATTTACTTCAAAGTGAAACAGGTCATCGATTCTCCCAAAAGCTCCGCCGCTCACATTGCAGAGGTGGTGGAGAAGGACACGAGCCTTTCCGCCAAACTTCTCCAAATAGTGAACAGCGCCCTTTACGGATTTCCTTCGAAAATAGATACCATTGCGAGAGCGGTAACCATTATCGGGTCTCGGGAGCTGGCCTCCCTCTCTCTGGCGGTTTCCGTAACCTCTCTTTTCAAGGGAATTCCCAAAACATTTATCGACATGCGGGCTTTTTGGGAGCATTCCGTGGCCACCGGTGTCTTTGCCCGGGTTCTCGCCGATCGGGGGGGGATCAAAAAAGAGGAAGAACGCCTTTTTGTGGCGGGAATTCTGCACGATATCGGAAGAATTTTTCTCATCCGTCACGCTCCGGCGGAGATGGCGGATGCCTTGGTACTTGCGCTGCAGAAAAAAATACCCCTTCTTGAGGCGGAACACGAAGAGCTTGGTTTTTCCCATGCCTTGGTGGGCGGAAAGCTGTTGGAACAGTGGAAAATTCCCAAAGCTCTTTGGGACCCTGTTCGGTACCATCACCTTCCGGATCGGGCGGAGAACGAGAAGGTCGCTTCGGTACTCCATGTGGCGGATTTTCTCGTAAACCTCCTTTCTCTCGGATCCGGAGGATCCTATTTTTTCCCTCCCTTTTCGGAAAAAGCCTGGGACATCCTGGAAATCGATCCTTCGGAGATAGAAAATATCGTTCTTCAGGGGGAGCGACAGGTCCGAGAGATTCTCCAGATTTTTCTCAAGACCCCAGGAGCCTGAACCGTTCCTTCGTTGACCTTTAAACGAAGAGGGTGCTATAGTGGCTTTCAGATTTTTTGTCCCGGAAGAGGCTGGAGAGCGAGGTTTTCCATGCTGTAAGATTGCCGGAAAAGTAAGGGGGATCGTTACGTGAAAAAAAATAAGATCATCCGTTGTGCGAGTTGTTTTGCCTCTCTCCGAAAGATTCCCGGAGGATCTCTTGTTTTATGGCGAAGGGGCCTTTCCTTTTTGACGGTGCTCTTCCTGGTGGGAATTTTCGCTCCTCGGACCGGAGCGGAGGAGCTCACTCTAGAAACCGCTCTGAATCTTGCCATGAAGGAAAATCCCATTGTTTTGGGAGCTCGTGAGCAGGTTTTTCAGGCAGAAGAGCAGGTGAATGTTGCCAAAGCCGGCATGGGGCCGAACCTTGGGGTGCTCCTTTCGTACACCAAGAACAAGGATGCCAAACAGTACGCCGTTTACGGAAACAACACGGGAGATATCATTGGATTTGCTCCTGCGGGATATGAAGACACCTGGTACACCGCCCTTCAATTTACTCAGGTGCTCTATGCGGGAGGGTCTCTCCGGGCGGGAGTAAAGGCTGCGGAGTTTCAGAAAAATTCGGCGGAATCTCTTTATGCGAGATCCCTGCAGTCTGTCACCAACAGCGTCCGCAAAGCCTACTACAACGTGCAGCGTTATCGGGCCCAGCTGACGGTGGCGGAGGAATCCGTGGAGCTTGCAGAAGAGCATTTGAAGCAGGTGGAAGCCTTCTACCGCAATGGAGTGGTGGCGAAAAACGAGGTTCTTCGGGTACAGGTTGATGTTTCCAGTGCGGAACTGAGCCGCATTCGCATGGATAATGCGGTGAAGGTGGCGTGGAAGGCTCTGGAGCGCGCCGTGGGGGTTTCCCTTCAGGATGCTTACACATTGGGAGATCCCGAAACATCTCTTCCCGCTTTTCAGGTGCCCTCGGATCCCATTCCTACGGCCCTTGCCCTTCGGCCGGAAATTTTTTCTCTGGAAGCTCAGAGCGAAGCGGCCTTGCAGGTGGCGGCGGCTGAAAAGGGACAGCTTCTCCCTCAGGTGCTTTTTAGAGGAGAAGTCAGTGCGGCGGATGACTCCTTTTTCCCCGATAACGATGATTGGACCCTGGGTCTTTCTCTGCAATGGACTCTCTTCGATTCGGGAGAGCAGAATGCCAAGGCTTCCCAGGCAAAGAGCCTGGCCCGCCAGCTTCTTCACGAGCTGGAGGATTTGCGGCGTCAAATAGGCCTCGAGGTTTCCACGGCAACCCTCGATCTTGAATCGGCCAAGCAAAGAATGGAAGTCGCCCGGGCTCAGGTGGAGAGCGCCGAAGAGGATTATCGAATGGCGCTGAGACGCTATACCGCCCAGGTAGGGACCAACATCGACGTGCTCGACGCCCGGGTTGCTCTCAGTGAAGCAAGAACTGCCTTGGTGAATGCCGTTTACGATGGACGCACGGCCTATTCCGATCTTCTCTATGCGGTAGGAGAGGATCCCTTTCTTCAGGGAAAAGAACCTCTTGAAGAGAAGGACTCTCTTTAGGAACCGCCTTTTTACGAAATTTGCATGAAAAGGGAGACTCCCTCGGACGTTTCGCCAAGGGGTCTCTTTTTTTGTGAGCTTTCTCCGGAAAAGGGTCCTGGGAAAGTGTTATAATCCATAAAATATGGTTTTTCGGAGTGAAACGGCTCCGGAAGGGACAAAAAATCTGTTTTCCGGATTTCCTCGGAGAGATACACATTGAAGGAGCGATTTTTTATGGGCGTACGTAAAAAAACGGTACAGGGATTTCCCGAAAAAACTCTTTCCCTGGAGGTGCTGGAAGAACTATCCGGCATGTGCCGAAAGGCTCGGGGAGAAGTTCTCACCATGACGACTCTTGCTAAAAGCGGGCACCCCGGAGGTTCTCTTTCGAGCATGGAAATGTACATGCTCGCCTACGGCGTAGCGGAGATTTCTCCGGAAAACTGCGAAACCCTGGAGAGAGATTTCCTGGTAATTGACCACGGCCACACCTCTCCCGGAGCCTATGCAGCCTTGGGAGCCTGGGGATTTGTGGATTCCTCCGAGGCGGTAGCTCACTTTCGTCAATGTGGCAGCTGCTTTTCGGGGCATGTGGAGCGTTCGGTTCCCGGTATCGACTGGGGTACGGGCAACCTCGGCCAGGGGCTTGCGGCAGCGGTGGGATATGCCCTCGCCCTGCGAGCTCGGGGTATCTCTAAACGTGTGTATGCCCTCATGGGTGACGGAGGTCAGGTGAAGGGGCAGATAGCGGAAGCCCGCCGTATCGCCGCCAAGGAGAAACTCGGCAATATCACGGTACTGGTGGATTATAACAACATCCAGATTTCCGGAACCCTGGACCAGATCATGCCCTTCGATATCCGCAAACTCTGGGAGGCCGACGGCTGGGAAGTGACAGAGTGCGACGGCCATGATCTCCAGGCTCTCTATGCTGCCCTTCGAGAGGCTTCCTCTTCTCCGACCCCCCGGGTTATCCTTTGCCGTACCGTTATGGGCAAAGGGGTTTCTTTTATGGAAAATACTCCCGAATATCATGGAAAACCCCTCTCGGGGGAGCAGTATCTGGAGGCCATGAAAGAGCTTGGCCTTGCGCCGTACCTCGAAGAAGCATCCCTACGGCGTTCCCGGAATACGCCTCCCAAGGGACGGGAAATTCCCCGGTACCCCGTGCATGTCGATACGGGTACTCCCAGGCTCTATGAGGCTTCGGAAAAAACGGATAACCGTTCCGCCTTCGGCAATGCCTTGGGGGATCTCGGGAAAAGAAATCCCTCCGGAGGAAAGAATACTCCCCTTTTGGTCTTTGACTGCGATCTTGCGGGGTCCGTAAAGACTTCGGGTTTTGCCAAGGCCCTTCCGGAAGGATTTATCCAGACGGGAATCCAGGAACATGCCACGGCTACCGTGGCGGGAGCCGCTTCGGCGGGGGGGGCGGTCTCTCTCTGGGCGGATTTCGGCGTTTTCGGCATTGCGGAAACCTACAATCAGCAGCGCTTGAACGATTGCAACGGAGCGAATCTCAAATTGGGTCTCACCCATGTGGGACTCGATGTGGGAGAAGACGGCATGACGCACCAGTCCATTGATTACGTGGGACTCTTCCGTAACTTCTTCGGCTGGAGGCTTGTCGTTCCCGCTGACCCGAACCAGACGGACCGGGCTACCCGTTACGCTTTTGCCACCTGGGGCAATATCTGTCTCGCCATGGGGAGGAGCAAACTTCCCGTGCTCACCCGGGAGGATGGGACTCCTTTTTATGATGCTTCCTATACTTTCGAATACGGAGCGGTGGATCTGCTCCGGGACGGCAAGGACGGCACCATCTTCTGCATGGGCCATATGGCCTGGAGAGCCCTGAAGGCCCGGGATATGCTCCTGGAAAAGGGTATTTCTCCCAGGGTGGTACACGTGCCCTGCCCTCTGGCTCTCAAGGATGAAGATATACGGCGGTATGCCTCTTCCGGAGCGGTGCTTGCCTACGAAGACCACTCTCTTCATACGGGACTGGGATCCATTCTGGCTTCCAGGATCCTTTCCCTGGGATACGCTCCTGCCTTTGGAGCCCTTGGGGTTTCTCGTTTAGGTGAATCCGGAGTCTCCGAGGACGTCATGGCGGAAATGGGCCTTTCTCCAAAGGATGTGGCGGCGCGTTTTGCGGCGCTTCTGAAGGCCTAGCCCATATGCTCGCTTACGGAGAACTTGTGTTTATTTGGTCCCCCCATAAGGGAGACAGTTACATCATAACCCTCCGGGAAGGGGGAAAGCAGGGAACCCATCTTGGTCAGGTGCTCCACGACGAAATTGCCGAAAAATCCTTCGGCGATGTGGTATATACCCACCTTGGGAAGCCCTTTTTTCTTTTTCGCCCCACCCTCGGGGAATATGTTCGGAGGATCAAGCGAAAAACCCAGATCGTCTATCCCAAGGATGGAGCCTACATCCTCCTGAACCTGAACGTCTTCCCCGGAGCTCGGGTGCTGGAGTGCGGCACAGGCTCAGGAGGGCTCACCACCATCCTCGCCCAGTTCGTGGGGGCCGAGGGAAAGGTCTTTACCTACGATAAACGGGAGGATTTCGCCGAGCAGGCCCGGCAGAACGTACTCCGCTGGGGAGTGGGAGATCGGGTGGAATTCGCCACCCTTGACCTGGATCAGGGCGGATTTGACCAGGAGGGAATGGATGCGGTATTTCTCGATCTTCCCAACCCTTGGGATTACCTGGATTACGCCAAAAAAGCCCTTGCTCCGGGAGGGCGCCTGGGCATCCTGGTGCCCACCTTCAACCAGATCGAGGCGGTGCTTCGGGGGCTGCGGGAAAAGAAGTTCCTGGACGTGCAGGTGGAGGAGCTTTTTCTTCGTTCCCTGAAGACCAATCCCAGCAGGATCCGTCCCGAAGATCAGATGATAGGCCACACGGGGTATCTCATCTTCTCTTCCTCGGTTTCCGAGGATGCTTACGAGAGAATTCCCGTAGAAGAAGATCCCCGAAAGATTTCTCCTGGGGAAACTCAGGAAAGAGAAGAGGCGGCTATGGGAGAGGAGTAATCTTTCGAACATGGCGAGGGGAAGGACGGGGCCAGAGTGATACGAAAACGATGTCTGCTTCATATCTGCTGTGCTCCGGATGCCACGGTGCCTTGGGAGGAGCTGGCCCGAGAGCACGAGGTTCTTGGGTACTTCTACGGGAGCAACATCTACCCCCGGGAGGAGTATCAGCTCCGCCGGAAGGCCGTGGAGATTCTGGAAAACCACCGGGAAGGGCGGGCGCTCTTCCCGGAATGGGCTCCTCAGGAATGGCTCGAAAAAACCCGGCCCTATGCGACGGAGCCCGAGAAGGGAATGCGCTGCTCTCTCTGTTTTTTTCTTCAGCTCTCCAATGCGGCGAGAACGGCTCGGCAGGAGGGATGTTTCCTTCTTGCCACCACCCTTACAATAAGTCCCCATAAGGACGTTCGGCGGATCCAGGCCATAGGGCAGTCGGTGGCATCTCGATATGGCCTCGAATGGTTGCATAAAATCTGGCGAAAAGAGGGCGGCTTTCAGCGTTCCGTCGCGGAAAGCCGCATGCTGGGGCTGTATCGTCAGAACTATTGCGGCTGTCTTTACAGTATGCACGGCGAAATCCATGCGTACAAGAATACGGAGTGAAAGGAATTATGCATAAAACTTCTGATGTTCCAGAAACGGGCAAACTTTCTCCGGAACGGCTTCGGCGCCGTGTTCTCCGCCATTCCGGAGCTCTTCGAAAAGAAGTTCTCATCGGTCCTTTGGTGGGCGAGGATGCGGCAGTAATCGACTTCCCTCCGGGAAAACTGCTCGTGGCCTCTTCGGATCCCGTGGTGGGAGCCCAAAAAGGAGCGGGAGCACTCCTGGTGCATATCAATGTGAACGACATCGCCTCTAAGGGGGCGGATCCCGCGTATCTTCTGGTAACCATGATTTTTCCTCGAAATACTCAGGAAGAGCGGGTAGAAGAACTCATGCGCGAAATCGGAGAGACCTGCTCATCCATGGATATTGCGGTGGTGGGAGGCCATACGGAATTTTCCGATCGCTATGAGACCCCGGTGTTGAGCGCTACCCTTCTCGGAATTGCGGATTCCTGTCTTTCCATGGAGAACGTGCGCCCCGGGGACTGCCTTCTCATGACCAAACATGCGGGACTCGAAGGTATGAGCATTCTTGCCAAGGATCGTCCGGATCTGCTGAATTTTCTCGATGCTTCTGAAATTGAGGAAATTTCCCGGTGGAGTAAGGATCTTTCGGTACTTCCGGAGTCGAAGGTCCTTCGTTCGAGGGCACGATTTATGCACGATCCCACCGAGGGTGGTGTCTTGGGAGGGCTTGGAGAAATGGCCCTCCTTTCTCCCCTGGCTCTTACGGTGGATCCCCGGGCCATTCCCTGTCACCCTCTCACTGCAAAGACTGCGAAGATTCTCAAGTTCGATCCTTTGCACCTCATCTCTTCCGGAGCTCTTTTGGCGGTCCTTCCCGAGCGGTTCTGCGGGGAAGTCATGAAAGATCTGAACACCCAGGGAATTCCTTCGGAGATCATCGGAAGAGTGGAAGAAGAGCCTCGAAAAAACGAGACTCCTTTTTCCTCCAGAGAGGAGCTTTGGCGGCTTCTGGCGCTCTCCTGAATTTCTCCTCCCGAGGAGTGAAGGAAAGCGGAAAATCGCTTTGAACTTGAAGTTATCACAAAGGAGGAGATATCCCATGGAAACGGTTCTTTTTGAAGAGCGTCTCACCCGGTTGCGCGGCCTTATGGCTTCCCGGGGCTTGGATGCCTTTGTGAGCTATGTGGTAGAAGGATATAACTGGGAAGGGCTCTACTATCTTTCCAACTTTAGGGGAACCTCGGGAGCCCTCGTGGTCACTATGGAAGAGGCCCTTCTCGTGGTGGACGGCCGGTATGTCAACCAGGCCCGGCAGCAATCTCCTTGGCCCGTACATCTCCAGGAGTCGGGGAATATTTTTCAGACTTTGCAGGAAGTGCTGGAGAACTTCGGAGCAAGCCGTGTGGGGTTTGAAGGCAACCGGGTTTCCTACGGAGAGTATCGAAAACTCGGTGACATGTCTTTTTGGTGGGAGGATGCGGGAGACATGCTCCCCGGACTTCAAAGAAAAAAAGACCCCCTGGAGGTCGAATGCGTTCGCAAAGCTGCCAATTTCGCCCACCAGGGGTTTTTGCGCTCTCTCGAAAAAGTCTCTCCTTCCATGACGGAACGTCAGTATGCGGCGCTCCTGGAATTCTTTCTGCGTACCGAAGGGGCCGAAGGATTTGCCTTTGACCCGGTGATCGCTTCGGGGCCTCGGAGTGCTCTTCCTCACGGAAGGGCCACGGATCGCCCCTTTTCTTCGGGAGAATGGGTGGTGGTGGATTTCGGAGCTCGGTTTAAGGGATATGTCTGTGACATTACCCGGGTCTTTTCTCTGGGGAAACCCGATCCCTGGCTGCGGGATGTACACGAACTTCTCTGCAAAGCCCAAGAGGCTGCTCTTCGTGCGGTGGAGGAAGGAGCGAAAGCCTCTTCGGTGGACGGAGCTGCCCGATCCCTTATCGACTCCTACGGGTATGGCAAGGCCTTTTCTCATGGTCTGGGGCACGGAATCGGCCTGTATGTTCATGAAAATCCCCGCATATCCTCTCGATCTGCGGATCTCCTCTCTTTGGGAGACCTCTTTACTCTGGAGCCGGGGATCTACCTGGAAGGCCGGGGAGGAGTCCGGATAGAGGATGATCTCTTTTTGGGAGAATCGGGGCCGCAAATTCTTACGGAAGGTTTCGATAAAGGAATCTTCATTCTCTGATCAAAAAAGAGAGCCGTTGTAAAAATTCCTCGACTTTACGGAAAAAATGCTTTTTGGGGAGTTTCCTATTGTCAGAGGATGGGAAAAGCTCGTATAATGGATCCCTAAGGTTCCGGACTCACACTATCCTAACGTACAGGGAGGTAGCGAGAGATGAAAAAGTATGTGTGTACCGTTTGTGGTTATGTCTACGATCCTGAAACCGGGGATCCCGATTCCGGCGTTGCTCCGGGAACTTCCTTTGAAGATATACCCGACGATTGGGTCTGTCCTGTATGCGGCGTGGGAAAAGACATGTTCGAGGTATCTGAGTAGAAGCATACATTTTCCCGGTTTCGTGTCTTGAGGGGCTTTATCTGCCCTGTTCGGTACGTGTGCCACAGGAAGCGGAGGGGATCCCCTCCGCTTCCTGTGATATGCTCTCCGGGGTTTGTAAAAGAACGTTTTCTTCCGATTTCTTCGGGGTCTTCCGGATTTTCTCGGGAACCCGTGGTATTATTTCCCCCCGGGGGTGTTTGTTATGAAAACCTTTGCTCTGGTCGTCTTCGGGTGCCAGATGAATGTTTACGATGCGGATCGTCTCCGCACGGAACTGATTTCTCGGGGATGGTCCGAAACGTCCCAGAAGGAGGCTCGGCTCCTTCTTTTTGTAACCTGCAGCATTCGAGAAAAGGCGGAACAAAAAGTCTGGAGCATGCTCGGTCGTTTTCAGGGGAAGTGGAATCCGGAAAAGGGCCCCTTCATGGCGGTTGTCGGTTGCATGGCCCAGCGCTTGGGAGAAAAGATCCTCCGGCGTTTTCCCGGAGTTTTTCTCGTGGCGGGACCTCGTCATCTGGGAGGCGTTGCTTCGGAAGTGGAGAGCTTTTTATCCGGGGGAGAGAGAAGACTTCTTCTCGACGAGGATCCCCGGGGGCTTGAAGATCTCCACCGTCCACCCCTTTGTCGCCCCAATCCCTGGAAGGCGTTTATAACCATTGCCCATGGATGCGATAATTTCTGTACCTATTGTATCGTGCCCTATGTGCGGGGCCGCTTCCAGTCCAGGGATCCCCAGGAAATCCTAGAAGAAGCCAGGGTTCTCATCCATCAGGGGGTTCTGGAAATAACCCTTTTGGGACAAAATGTGAACAGCTATGGCACCGATCGGAATGATTCCTGGTCTTTTGCGCGGCTTCTTCGAGAATGTGCGGCTCTTCCGGGGTTGCGGCGGCTTCGATTTGCCACGAATCATCCCAAGGATCTTTCTCCCGAGGTCGTTTCCGCCATGGCCGAGGGATATCCGGTGATTTCCCCTTCTCTGAACCTCCCCATCCAATCGGGAAGCGACACGGTGCTCCGCAGAATGAACCGGGGATATTCGGTGGAAGAATATGCAGCCATTATTTCCCTGCTTCGAGGCGTTATGCCTCACGTGGGTATCACCAGCGATCTTATTGTGGGTTTCCCCGGAGAAAGGGATGAAGATTTTCAGGCCTCTCTAGATGCCCTGGAGCGATTTCGTTTCGATCTCGTTCATTCCGCCGCATACTCTTCCCGCCCCGGCACCGGGGCAGCCTCTATGAAACAACAGCTTTCCCGGGAAGAAATTTTCCGCCGGCTCGAAAGGGTGAACGAGCTGCAGCGGCGGATAGCGTTGGAAAAGAACCGGGAGCTTGTCGGAACGAGGCAGGAAATTCTTCTTGACGCCCCGGCTCCCCGGGGAGAGGGGCTTTTACAGGGGCGTACTCCTACGGACAAGGTGGTGCTTGTGCCGGGTTCCGAAGATCTTCTCGGGAACTTCGTAAATGTTCGGATTCTTTCGGGAGAACACTGGTGCCTTAGGGGAGAACTCCTTAAAAAAACTGATTAAAAAATCTCTTTTCCGTAAAGGTGCGTCGTACTTCCTGCCGGGCTGAATGCGCCTCCGACGTGATGGATGTTTTCTGGAAAACCCTTCCGGACTTGAGAGCGTAAATGCTGAAAAGGGGAGGTTTTTGTATGAACCCTCGAAAGAGACAGGGAATTCTCTATTATTTCCTGGGAGTTCTCCTGCTTCTTGCGGCCTTTGGGCTCATTTCTGTTTTTCGGGGCCGATGGAAGGATGGAAATCCCACCTCGGTGGCAGGGCCTGCCCTGAGCTGGCGTCAGGAACGGCAGGCTTCTTCCGATGTGAGGGAAGAGGTGGATTCCCGAAAAACCGAGATATGGTACGTCTATATTACCGGAGAGGTGGTTCGCCCGGGAGTCTATGAAGTCTCTCCGGGGGATCGAATTTACCTAGCGGTGGAGAAAGCGGGAGGATTCACCGTTCATGCGGATACAGAGGGAATCAACCTGGCTTCTCCCCTTACGGATGCCATGCACATCAAGATTCCCGCTCAGTTTCCCCTCGGAGAGACTCCTTCGGATACCCTGGAATTAAAACGAGCTCCCCGGGAGAGGAATTCCAGCGCTTCTCCGGGACTTCTCGATATCAATACCGCCAGGCTCGAGGAGCTGGAAAAACTGCCCGGCATAGGCCCGGTACTGGCTCAAAGAATTTTAGAAACCCGAAAGGAGCTGGGAAGTTTCAAGGATCCTGGGGAGATGCTTAAGGTTCCCGGGATCGGATCCAAGCGCCTCGAAAAGATCGCTCCTCTCATAACTGTCGGACCCGGCTGGTGATCTCCAAATACCCCGCTCTGCTTCTTCTGCTTCTCCTTATGGGAGCTCTCGGAACTCGGGAGAGCGGAGCACCTTTGGTAATTTCCCTGGGAGTGGGAAGCCTCTTTTTCTGGGGGACTGCCCTGCTCTATGCTCCTCCGGGAGAACCCTTTTTCTCTCGGCGAAGTCTTGCTCTTTTCCTTTTGCTTCTCCTCGCCTCGGGAGGTATGCTTTCCCGTTTCGAAAGCCTTTCCGGAAACAAAAGGAATATCCGAGAATTTTCCGGCAAGGGACGGGTGGTGTCGGAGCGTCCCTGGGGCGGGCGATGGGTTCACGTCGTTGCCACTTCTCAGGGAAAATTCCTCTACAGTACCTTTCCGCGGGAGGCCCTGAAAGAAGGGGTGGAACTGCTTTTTTCAGGTACCCTGATGCCGCTGGGGAAAAAAGATTCCTCCCGGGAAAAGAGTTCTTCCTTCGACGAGCAAAAGTATTGGGGGGCTCGGGGCGTTTTTCTAGAGATCCGGACAACCGAACGCAGGATTCTTCCCGAAAATGCCTGGAGCCTTTCCGCCTGGAGAAGTTACCTTAGAGAGAGACTTCTTCTGGATTTCCCTCCTTTCCTGAGGGGTTATCTTCTAGCGATCTGGCTGGGAGAACGGGATCCCGAACTCGGAAGCATGCATCAACGATGGGGAACCGCCCATCTCCTGGCAGTTTCGGGATTCCATGTGGGGCTTGTGGCTCTCCTGCTTTGGTGGATCTTTCCCCCTTTCTTCGGCAGAATTCGGTTTCCGCTGATTTCCGGGGGCATGTGGCTCTACGTTCTCCTGGCAGGGGCTTCTCCCAGTGCTCTCCGAGCTGGACTGATGGCCCAAATCCTTCTGTTTGGACGTTTTCTCGGATATCGGGGAAACGTGGCAAATGCCGTGGCCTTGGGAGCATCCCTTCTTCTGCTGTGGCGGCCCTGGTGGTTTTGGGATCTGGGATGGCGTCTTTCGGTACTTGCCTCTCTGGGTATAACTCTTCTCGGAAGCCTTTCCTGGAGGGCTGTTTTTTTTGGAGGAAGCCCCGTGGCATGGAGTGTTACGGGAGCTCCTCTCATCGAGGCCTTTGGAAGTGTTCCTCTGGGAGGGCTTGTGCTCAATTTTTTCGTTTTGCCGATCTACGCCTTTCTTCTTCCGGCCTTTTCTTTTTTGGGAACCCTCGTTTTTTTGGGCGTTCCCGGAGAAGAATCGTTGCTTCGATGGAGTGAGGAATTCCTGTCTTTGTGGCATGGCCTGATGGAGCAGATTTCTTTTCTTACCCCCTTTTCCTTCGGGGATCTCCACCTCGCTCTGGCTCTGGGGTCTTCGGCAATGGCGTTTCTGTTGTGTATGAATATCGGCCTTTCTGTGGCACGGCGTACTCTCTGCTTCTGCCTTTCCGCAGGGGGGATGTTCTTTTTATATTTGGGGTGATGAAGAGAATGCTGCTCGTACTCGATGTGGGAAATACCAATACGGTGGTGGGAATATACGAGGGAGACAGGCTTCGGTGCCATTGGCGGCTTACTTCGGATAGAAGGACCGGAGACGAGTTGGCGGTGTATCTTTTAAACCTCATGTTCCTTGCAGAAATTCCCCGAAAATCTCTGACGGGAGCTATCATTTCCAGCGTGGTGCCCTCTCTCGAAGCTGCATGGATTCAGGGAATAGAAAGTTCCCTGGGCATGAAAGCTCTGAAGGTGAACCCTGCCATGGACCTCGGTCTTGCCGTGGAGGTTCGGGAACCTCGGAACGTGGGGGCGGACCGATTGGTTAATGCCGTGGCAGGAATCCGGCGCTACGGAGCCCCTTTGCTTCTGGTGGATTTCGGCACCGCCGTGACACTGGATGCGGTTAATTGCCGGGGTGCCTATATCGGAGGAGCCATCGCCCCGGGGCTTAGCGTGAGCGTGGAGGCCCTTTTCGGAAAAACCGCCAAACTTCCCAGGGTTCCTTTGGAAGTTCCTCCCCAGACTATCGGGAAGGACACCATAGAAGCCATCCAGTCGGGAATTCTCTATGGCTATGCAGGGATGGTGGATGGACTGGTACGGCGGATGTGGCGGGAGCTCGCCAAAGAGACGCCGGTTGTCGCCACGGGAGGGCAGGCGGGAATTCTCAAGGATCTCTCGGAAACCATCACTCATGTGGATCCTTGGCTTACCTTGGAAGGGCTTCGGATTCTTTATCACCGTCATGTTTTTGAGGAGGGATCTCCCTCTCGTGGCTGAATGGAAACAAAGACATGAGACCAGGCGAATCGGCGGGGTGGCGGTGGCCAATCCTCTTTGGTTCGCCCCTCTTGCGGCTATCAGCATGGCGCCGGTGCGGGACTTTTACCGGGAACTTGGAGCGGGGCTCACCCATACCGAAATGATAAGCTGTGCGGGACTTCTCCACGGGAACCGAGTAACTCGAAACATGCTCCCTCGGGAGGGCGAGTCCCCCCTGGTGCTCCAGATTTTCGGAGATTCCCCCGAGGAGATTGCCCGGGGAGCCGAAGAGGCTCTGCGGCATGGAGCCCTGCCGGAGGCGGTGGAAGTCAACATGGCCTGCCCTGTACGGAAAGTGATGCGGCGGAAAGAAGGCGCCGCCCTTTTGGATTATCCGAAAATTGCGGGGGCCATGATCAAAAGCCTGCAACCCCTGGGTATTCCTGTATGGGGAAAAATCCGCCTCTGCGGCCCCGGGCAACCCCTGGAGACTGAAGAATTCTGTGAAGTGCTCCTGGAGGCGGGGGCAATGCATATTTCGGTTCACGGAAGAACCCCCGCCCAGAAGTATGCGGGGTCTTCCAACCGGGACGAGGTGGGGGCCATAGCCGTGCGCTTTCCGCGATACATCAGCGGCAGCGGGGATGTCTATACTCCTGAAGACGTGCGTGATTATCTCCGCCGAGGCTGTGTAGGAGTGCTTCTGGCCCGGGGGGTTATACGCAATCCCTTTCTTTTTCCTCAAGCCCTCAATGCCCTGGGATATCCCGTGGAAGAGACCCTGGCAAATCCGCCTCTCCGCTTTCGGGTGCAGGCGCTTCTCCACCTTGCGGAGCGCATGGTGGCGGAGGAGGGAGAGAAGGCGGCGGTAGTTCTCTTGAAGCGTTTTCTGGGAGGTATTTTCAGAGGTTTGTCCGGTGCGGTAGAATTGCGTCGTACCATTGGAAGTATAAAGGATTGGCCTTCTCTCGAAAAAGTCGTCCGGGAGTGGGAGCTCCTTATATCCGAAAGGGGAGAACATTATGGTGGAACAGCAGGAGCCTATGGAACAGAATCAAGCGCCGGAGGAAGAAATTCTTCAGGCGAGGAAAGATAAACTGGAACGCCTTCGAAGTGAAGAGGGGTACGACCCTTTTCAGCAGGAGCGGTGGGATCGTAAACATACCCTGGAGTACGTGCATCAAAACTACGACAATCTCGATGTGGATGCCCAGGGCGAGGAAGAAATCTCTACCGCTGGCCGGGTCATGACGCTGCGAAAGCATGGTAAGGCCTCCTTCGTGACCCTGGAAGATGAAACCCATCGGCTTCAGCTTTATTTTCAGGTAAATGCCTTGGGAGAGGAACAGTACGGATTTTTCAAAAAGTGGGTGGACGTGGGGGATTTTCTCGGCATCCGGGGAGTACCCTTTCGAACTCGTCGGGGGGAACTTTCCATTCTGGTGCAAAGTTTCACCCTCCTTTCCAAGGCTCTTCGCCCCCTTCCGGAAAAGTGGCATGGCCTAAAGGATCAGGAGATCCGCTATCGCCAGCGTTACGTGGATCTTATCGCCAATCCCGAGGTTCGCCAGGTCTTCCGAAAAAGAGCGGAGATTGTTCGGGCCATTCGGGATGTCATGGATCGTACGGGAACTCTCGAAGTGGATACTCCCATACTTTCCTCCCTTGCGGGGGGTGCCAATGCCCGGCCCTTTACGACGTTCCACAACGCTTTGGGAATTCCCATGTACATGCGTATCGCCACGGAGCTTTATCTCAAACGCCTCATCGTGGGAATGATGGGACGGGTCTACGAGATGGGAAAAAACTTCCGGAACGAAGGAATCAGTCCCCGGCATAATCCGGAATTCACCGCCATGGAGGTTTACTGGGCCTACGCCAACTATGAAGACATGATGGATCTTACGGAGGATATTATCGTAACCGCGGCGGATAGCACGGGATCCCGCACCAAAACATGGTACGGCAAGGAAATTTCTCTGGAGCCTCCTTTCCGGAGAATTACCATGGCCGAGGTGGTTAAGGAATATGCGGGAGTGGATATTCACCAAATTTCCTCCGACGAGGAGGCCCGGAAGATTGCCCGGAAGAAGGGGTTGGAGATCACAGGGCATGAAAGCCGCTTTCTCATTCTCTCCATGCTTTTCGAGGCCTTCGGAGAGGAAAAGCTTATTCAGCCTACCTTCGTGCTCAAACATCCCGTGGAAATTTCGCCTCTCTCCAAGAGAGATCCGGAGAATCCGGACTATACCAATCGTTTCGAACTCTTCATAAACGGCATGGAATTCGCCAATGCCTTCAGCGAACTTAACGATCCCATGGATCAGAAAGAACGTTTCCTGGATCAGCAGAGCAAGAAGGAGGCGGGGGATGAAGAGACGCATCCCTACGATGAAGATTACATCAATGCGCTGGAATACGGTCTGCCTCCCACGGGAGGCTTGGGAGTGGGCGTGGATCGCCTGGTGATGCTCCTCACGGAGTCGGAAACCATTCGGGACGTCATTCTCTTTCCTACCATGCGCCCCAAGGATTAAAAATAGGTGATGGAGCGACACGCCGCAGCTTCCGAGGCGAAACGGCTTCGGGAAGAACTGCGAAAACACGAGTATCTTTACTATGTTCTCGATGCTCCGGAGATCCCGGACGAAGAGTACGACGCTCTTTTCCGGGATCTTCAGAGGCTGGAGCAGACGTTTCCCGAGCTCCGTACCGAGGATTCCCCCACCCAGAGGGTGGGGGGGACGGTGCGGGAAGGGTTTTCCCGGGCCCGGCATGAACTGCCCATGCTGAGCCTGGACAACGTATTCAATTCCGAAGAACTCGGGGCCTATCTCGGACGCCTCCAACGGGAGGGGGCTACTCCTTCCCGGGGCTTTTCCTGTGAACTCAAGATCGACGGCGTGGCGGTGGCCCTTACCTACGAAGATGGAATTCTGGTTCGGGGAGTTACCCGGGGAGACGGGATTTTTGGAGAGGATGTAACACCGAACATCCGTACTCTCCCCTCGATTCCCCTGGCCCTTCGAATTTCTCAAAAGGGGCGGGTGGAGGTTCGGGGAGAGGTCTACTTTCCCCGAAAGGAGTTCGAAGCTCTCAATGCAGAGCGAGACGAGGAGGGACTCCCGCCCTTTGCGAACCCCCGCAATGCCGGAGCAGGCTCCCTGCGCCAGCTTGACCCTGGCATCACAGCATCCCGAAAGCTTCGTTTCTTCGCCTATCATGCGTTTTTCTCGGAGGATTCTCCTGCTGCGTCCCAGGGAGAACTTTTCGAATGGCTGCGTTCTGCGGGATTTCCCGTGGAGCCTCACGGAAAATCCGTAACTGCCCGGGAGGCCATGATGGGATATATCGCTTTCTGGGAGAACGAACGTTTTTCTCTTCCCTACGACACGGACGGCATCGTTTTCAAGGTGGACAGTTTTGCCCTGCGTGATGAACTCGGAAGTACTGCCAGGGCCCCCCGATGGGCGGTGGCCTATAAGTTCCCTCCGGAGGAGAAAAAAACCCTGCTTCGGGAGATCCGGATTTCCGTGGGAAGAACGGGTACTCTTACCCCCGTGGCGTATCTTGAGCCGGTAACTCTTTCGGGATCCGTAGTGCAGCGGGCTACGCTGCACAATCACGAAGAAATCCGCCGTAAGGATATCCGCCCCGGAGATTGGGTGTGGGTACACAAGGCGGGGGAGATCATTCCGGAAGTTCTTCGAGCGGATACGGAAAGCCGCTCTCCTTCGAGCGTTCCTTACGAAATGCCCCGTACCTGCCCCGAGTGCGGAAGCAGTGCGGTTTGTCTTCTCGACGAGGTGGCTTGGAGGTGCCCTAACCGATCCTGCCCGGCGGTTCTCCGGGAGGGACTCCGGCATTTTGCCTCCCGGAAGGGCATGGATGTCCGGGGGCTCGGGGAAAAGCTGGTGGATCAGCTTCTGAAGGGGAACCTGGTACAAAATATTGCGGGGATCTATTTCCTTGCCCTGGAAGATCTCGCAGGACTCGAACGTATGGGCAGGAAATCTGCGGAAAATTTGCTCCAGGCCTTGGAGGCGTCCAAAAAACGCTCCCTGGATCGCCTTATCTATGCCCTGGGAATTCGTTACGTGGGAGATCAGGTAGCTCGGGTTCTTGCCGCTGAATTCGGCAGCATGTCCCGGCTTCGGGAGGCTTCGGAGGAACGCCTTGCCTCTCTGGAGGGAGTGGGGCCTCGTATCGCCGCCTCGGTAAAGGCTTTTTTTGAGGATTCTCAAAACCAGGAGACTCTGGGAGAGCTTGAAAAAGCGGGAGTTCTCATGGAGATCCGCGAGATTTCTTTCTCCGGCTCCGGGCCTTGGGAGGGACGACGGGTGGTTTTTACGGGGGAGCTTGCTTCTCTGACACGATCCGAAGCGGAGGAACGGGCCCGAGCCTTGGGAGCGTCTCCGGCCTCGTCGGTGAGCAAAAAAACCTGGCTTGTGGTGGCGGGGGAGAATGCGGGAAGCAAACTTGAGAAGGCCAGAAAACTGGACGTTCCGGTGCTGTCCGAGGAAGCCTTTCTTGCTTTCCTGAAGGATCCTTATCTGAAAAATTAAGATAACGGATCTTTTCCCGGAAAGGTTTTTCATGACAAATGCGAGTAAGGAATGCACTGTTGTTGAAAAGCTCGAACATTCTCGAAGGCGGTTTACAGAACCGAGGGTGTTTGGAAATTAAACGAAGGAGGCCTGGATATGGCGGAGGTTACCCGAAAGGATGTAGAGCATGTCGCCCGGCTGGCGAGACTTGAAGTTACTTCCGAAGAAGCGGAGGATCTCACGAAATACTTCGGGGATATTCTTTCTCACTTCCAAAAACTCGAGGAAGCCGATTTGAGCGACATGGACCCCTTTGGCATAGAAAACGCCGAGGCGCGGCCGCTTCGAGAAGATGTCCTTTCTCAAGAGAATCGGAGAGAGGCCATTCTGCGGGAGGCCCCCTTGAGAGAAGGGGACTATATACGGGTTCCCCGTATCATGGAGGAGGCATAACGATTATGGAACTATGGGAATATCCAGGGTGGCGTATCGCTCAATTCGTCTCCCGAAGAGAGCTTTCCGTGGAGGATGTGATACGGGCTCATTTAGGGCGCATATCTTCTTGTGAACCCAAAGTTTGCGGGCTTATTACGCTTATGGAGGAGCAGGCTCTCGAACGGGCTCAGAAACTGGATGCCATCATAAAGGCAGAAAAAGAGCCTCCTTCGCCTCTTTGCGGCGTTCCCGTAATAATCAAGGATAACATGTGTTTCCAGGGAGCTCCCACTACATGCGGCAGTAAAATGCTGGAACGCTGGCACTCTCCTTACAATGCTTCGGTGGTGGAATACCTCGAAGAGGCTGGAGCGGTAATCCTGGGAAAAGCAAATATGGACGAGTTCGCCATGGGAAGCTCCACGGAAAACTCCGCTTTTGGCCCCACCTCGAATCCCCGAGATCTTACCCTTGTTCCCGGGGGCAGTTCTGGAGGGAGTGCGGCTGCAGTAGCGGCAGGATACTGTCCCATAGCTCTGGGAAGCGATACCGGCGGGTCCATACGGCAGCCCGCAGCCTTTTGCGGGGTTCACGGCATGAAGCCCACCTACGGTCTCATCAGTCGCTATGGTTTGGTGGCTTTCGCTTCCTCTCTCGATCAAATCGGTCCCTTCGCCCGAGATTTGGGAGATATTGCCCTGGCCCTGGATGTGCTTTCTCAGAAGGATCCTCGGGATGCTACCTGCACTCCTCGTAAAGAAGGGCGCTATCTGGATGCTCTCGAAAGAAACTCCCTTCGGGGATTACGCATCGGCCTCGTTCAGGAATATGAGAGAGAAAACATGGATTCCCGACTGGAGGCATCGGTGGTTCACGCTGCACGGATCTGCCAGGATGCGGGGGCGGAATTGGTGCCGGTTTCTCTCAAAAATGCCATTTCCTACGGCCTCGCCTGCTACTACATCATCGCCCCTGCCGAGGCGAGCTCGAATCTTGCCCGGTATGACGGAGTGCGTTACGGATTTCGTGCTCCCGGGGAGACCCTTGTAGAACAGTACTGTACGACAAGGAGAGAGTTTGGAGCGGAAGTACAGCGCCGAATTCTTGCGGGAACCTATGTACTCAGCTCTGGTTACTATGATGCCTACTATCTCACGGCCCAGAAAATGCGGGAAAAAATTCAGGAAGAATTTGATCAGGCCTTCAAGAACGTCCACGCCCTTCTTATGCCTACCACGCCCTCTCTTCCTTTTCCAAAGGGAGCGGTAACTTCGCCTCTGGAAATGTATCTTCAGGATATTTTTACACTCCCCGTGAATCTTGCAGGTCTTCCCGCCATATCTCTCTATGCGGGAATGACCGAGGATAAACTTCCCCTGAACGTTCAGGTGGTAGGGCCCCGATGGAGCGAATCTACGCTTATCGGAGTGTCTTCCATCCTGGAAAATGCCTTCGGTACTCCCCCCATTGCGAAGGGATGTGATAACGCATGAGCCTTACCTACACCCCCGTTATCGGGTTGGAAATTCATGTGCAGCTTCTCACTAAAACCAAGCTTTTTTGCGGTTGTTCCACGGATTACATCGGAGCGATCCCTAACAGCAACATCTGTCCGGTTTGCACCGGGCAGCCGGGAACTCTCCCGGTTCTTAACGCAGAAGCGGTGCGTCTCGGCGCTCGGGGAGCCCTTGCCCTGAACTGTACCATTCGGAAAGCTACCCGGTTTCATCGGAAAAATTATTTTTATCCCGATCTTCCCAAGGCCTATCAAATCAGCCAGTACGATCTTCCTCTTGGAGAGCGAGGATTTCTCGATATCCCTGTGGGTAATGCCGCGAAGCGCATCGGCATTACCCGGCTTCACCTGGAGGAGGATGCGGGGAAACTTGTTCATGCTGCCTCGGACGGTCGTCTCTCGGGGGCCGGGGATTCCCTGGTGGATTACAATCGGGGAGGGGTTCCCCTGGCGGAAATCGTTTCGGAGCCAGATCTGGGATCTCCCGAGGAGGCTCGGGAATACGTGTCTGCCATCCGCAGGCTTGTACGATACCTCGACGTTTCCAACGGAGATATGGAGGCGGGCTCCCTTCGGGTGGATGCGAATATTTCCCTAAAGGTTTCCGACGGCCGCTGGGGGAACAGAACGGAAGTGAAAAACGTCAATTCCCTGCGCTCTCTGGAAAGGGCCATTTCCTACGAAATAGAGCGCCAGAAGGAGCTTCTCGAAAAAGGAATGGAGATCCTTCAGGAAACCCGACACTGGGACGATGCCCGGGGAATAACCCACTCTTCGAGAGGAAAAGAGGATGCCCACGATTATCGCTATTTTCCGGAACCGGATATCCCTCCCCTGGTGATTTCGGGAGATGAGATTAGTTCGATTCGCAAGACTCTCCCCGAACTTCCCTGGGAGAAGGGCAAACGCTTCCGAGATACCTACGCCTTGCAGGAAGAGGACGTAAAAAACCTCACGGAAGATCGGGAGGTGGCGGACTATTTCGAGGAGATCCTTTCTTCAGGAGCCTCCCCGGAGCGGGCTTCCAAGTGGGTACAAACCGAAGTCTTTCGGGTTTGCAATGATCGCAAAATTTCTGTGAAGGACTTTCCGGTTTCCTCGAAAATTTTGGGAAAACTTCTCCGGAAGATAGATTCTGAAGGGCTTTCCACCACCGGGGCTCGGGATGTTTTTGAATGTCTTCTGAAGGAGGCTTGTTCTCTTGAAGAAGCCTTTGAGAAAACCGGTGTAGCTTCCTCCGCCCTCGAAGGAGAGGCCCTGAAGGATCTCGTGAAAGCCCTTTTTAAGGAACAGGCGGAAGTGGTCGCCATTATCCGGAAAGGTGAGGATCCCAAGGGGAAAAAACGTAAGTTCCTCCAGGGTTTGATTATGCGGACCTCCCGGGGGCAGGCGAAAATCGAGGAAGTGGAGAGAATTTTCGAGGAATTTCTTCAAAAGTAGGCAAGGGGAGAGACTCCTGTTAGAATAGGAAGCCGTGGAAACTTCCGTTTCCGGTTTTGAAAACCCTGTACGACAGATACGGCGAACGGAAAGAAGCATATAAAAAGCGTATTACGTAGTTCAATGTCATAGAGGAGGTAGAGTTCGGATGGGGACACACAAACCCGAGGATATCAGAAACGTGGCCATTGTAGGGCATGGCGGGGCGGGTAAAACTGCTCTGACGGAAGCGCTTCTCTTCGATGCAGGTGTAACTACCCGTATGGGAAAGGTGGAGGACGGAAATACCGTAACGGATTTCGGTTCCGAGGAACAGAAACGGCAAATCTCCATTAATGCGGCTCTTGCGACGATCCCGTACAACGATAAGACCATCTATGTGCTTGATACACCGGGATACGCAGATTTTATCGGAGACATGCGTTCTTCTATGCGCGTGGTGGATTCGGCCATCGTGGTGCTAAGCGGAGTACACGGTGTGGAGGTACAGACCGAGAAGGCTTGGGAATTCGGACAAGATTTTAATATTCCCATGGTTTTTTATCTAAGCAAAATGGGGAGAGAGAATGCGGATTTCGATAAGGTTGTAGGGGAAATCCAGGAATTTCTTTCCGAAAAGGCCATGCCTTTCTACCTCCCCCTTGGAACGGAAGCCAACTTCAAAGGCGTTATCGATGTCCTGGGAGAAAAAGCCTACGTCTATGCGGGAGACGGTAGCAAGGAAATGACCGAAGGAGATATCCCCCAGGAATATGCCGAAGCTGCTCAGGCAGCCCGAGATTCTTTGGTGGAACGCATCGTGGAGGCGGATGACGAGCTGATGATGCGGTATCTCGATGGAGAAAGCATCGGCATGGAAGAGCTGGTACCGGCCCTTCGGGAGGCGGTGCGTACTCGGAATCTCTTCCCGGTTCTTCCCGGAGACAGCGGCTCCAACGTGGGAGTTCTTCAGGTTCTGGACCTTCTCGTGAATGCTCTCCCCGCTCCCTGTGAAATGTCTCCCCGAGTTGTTCTGAATGGGGAGGAAGAAGTGCCTCTTTCTCCGGATCCTGCGGGGCCCTTCGTGGCATTTTGCTTTAAAATCATGGTGGATCCCTACGTGGGTAAACTTTCCTTCCTCAGGGTTCTTTCGGGTTCTCTCTCCAGCGATAACTCTATCTATAACGTGAACAAGGGAGAAGAGGAACGAATCAGCGCCTTCAAGGTCATGACGGGTAAAGAGGGGAAAGACGCTAAAGAAGTAGTGGTGGGAGACATCATCGCCATTCCTAAGCTGCATAGCACTGCCGTGGCAGATACCCTGGGAGTGAAGGGATGCAAGTTCACCGCCAAACCCATTCAGTTCCCGAAGCCCGTATACAGCCTTGCGGTAATTCCGCAGAGCCGGGGAGACGAAGATAAGCTTTCTTCATCCCTCCACAAGCTTCTCGAAGAAGATCCCACCCTGGCTTTTGAAAAGAACGTGGAGACCGGGGATAACGTTCTTTCCGGCATGGGGGACGTGCATCTGGATATCGTACTCTCCCGGATCAAGGAACGTTACGGGGTGGAGCTGGAGACCAAGACTCCCAAGGTTCCCTATCGGGAGACCATTCGAAAGCCTTCAAAGGCCCAGGGTAAATACAAGAAACAGACCGGAGGACGGGGCCAATACGGAGATGTGCATATTGAGTTTGCTCCGAAAGAGCGAGGAGAGGGTTTTGAGTTCTGTGATAAAATCGTGGGAGGCGTGGTGCCTAAATCCTATATTCCCGCAGTAGAAAAGGGACTCAAGGAAGCTCTCCCTAAAGGATATCTTGCAGGATTCCCCATGGTGGATATTCAGGCGAGCCTTGTCTTCGGGAGCTACCACGACGTGGACTCTTCCGAAATGGCCTTTAAAATTGCCGCATCCATGTCTTTCAAGGAAGCCATGAAAAATGCTTCTCCCATCCTTCTGGAACCCATCATGAATGTCGAGGTCGTGGTTCCTGACGAACATCTCGGAGATGTCATGGGAGATTTTAACAGCCGTCGGGGCCGCATCATGGGCATCGATGCTCGGGGACGGCTTCAGGTCGTGAAGGCTCAGGCGCCTTTGGCGGAAATGTTCCGGTACGCCATTATCCTCCGGTCCATGACTTCCGGCCGTGGAAACTTCACCATGAGCTACGATCATTACGAAGAGGTTCCCGGAGAGATTTCCAAAAAGATTATTGACCAGAGAAAAGCAGAGCTCGAGGAAGAATAAGGCGCCTCAAGAATTTTCCTCAACATCGGGGGTTCTCCCCGAAGAGACGCTTTTTTCTCATACAGGGTACAGAAAGGCGGCAAGGATCTCCTGCCGCCTTTTCTGTACCCTTATTTCCTGTGTTATACTTGCAAAAAGCTGATTTTTAGGTTTTAAAAACTGCGGAGTAAGGAGAGATGCTCAATGACCGTAACGGTATATTCCACAAAAACGTGCCCTTGGTGTATTAAGGTGAAGGAGTATCTGGATTCTCTCAACGTGGCGTATCAATCCATCGATGTGGGGGCTGATCGAGAGGCGGCCATGGAGATGGTGCAAAAGACGGGGCAGCGAGGAGTGCCGGTCATCCTCGTGGCGGAGAAAATTATTGTGGGTTTCGATAAGAACGCTCTCGATGAAGCTTTGAAGGAGCAAGACCTCATGTAACCTCCTAAATATTCGGAGCATTTTTCTTCTGGCCTTGCCTTTTCGGTCTCTGTTTTTCAACTGCAAAAATTTGAGGAGACCTGAAAAGACCTGTACCTCGAGTACGTTGTCCTCATGGACAGCTTCTCAAGAAACGAAAAAACCTTGTAGGGCCACAAATCTATGTAAGGAGGGAGTGCCATGCTTTTTACCTTGACTTTAGAGGGAATGCGTTTTCACGCTTTTCATGGAACCATGGAGGTGGAACGGGAACTCGGGCAGGTCCTGGAAATTTCCCTGCATTTTACCTACGATCTGGGAATAAAGGATATCGAGAATAGCCGAAGTATCGTATCCTATGCCCAGGTTTTTTCCCTCGTGGAAAACGTGGTGATGAGCAACAAATTTGAGGCCATGGAAGCTTTGGCTTTCGAGATTGCCAAAAAACTGCTTTGTGCGATTCCGTCCGGACAGGTGGCGGAAGTTGGAGTTTGCCGAGGACAGCTTTATGTGCCCGGGGTTCTTGGCTCTTCAGAAATCAGCATTCTTCTCACCAGGGACGATCTTCTCGAAGAATGCGGGGAGTAGGCCCATGTCCCGAGAATTATTCTCTCTTGCGGCGGGGGGGGCGCTTCTAGAAGAAGAGCTCCTTCAAGGTTTTGCCGCCCCTTGTGAGGATGCCCACCGGAAGATTCTTGCCGGTTTTCGGGAAAATCGAACAGGATTCGGATGGTATGGACTTCCGGATATGAGCCTTGAGGAACTGAGAGCTCTTGCAGCCCAATTCTCCTCGGTGAATACGGTGGTGCAGATTGGTATCGGAGGATCTGCCTTGGGGAGCCTTATGCTTCAGAAAGCCCTGGCCTTCCATCCCGTGCCGGAAAGCATCCCGGATTTCCTCGTGCTGGATAACGTGGACCCCCGGGATCTTTATCGATTGGAGCACACCCTGGATCCCGTTTCATCGCTTCTTGTGGTAATAAGCAAATCCGGAGGGACTGCGGAAACCATGGCAAATTTTCTCTGGGCGTTTGCTTTTTTCGAAAAAAAACTGGGTAGACAGGAAGCCCTTCGGAGAACCGTGGTGCTTACGGATCCGGAATCGGGAATTCTTCGGAATTTCGTAACAGAAACGGGATGTGCCAGCCTTTCCATCCCGAGCTCTGTGGGAGGACGTTTCTCCGTACTTTCTCCGGTGGGCCTTTTCGGAGCCGCCCTTTTGGGAATTTCCGTGGAAGAGCTTCTGGATGGTGCCAGGGCTATGCGCTCCCGTATAGAATCCACTTTCCGGGTAGAGGAAAACCCTGCCTGGCTTTGGGGAATTCTCTCGCACCTTCATGAAAAGCAGGGAAGAAATATTTCAGTTCTCATGCCCTATGCGGACGGACTTGAGGATTTTGCGGAGTGGTTCGCTCAGCTTTGGGGGGAGAGCCTTGGAAAAGAAGGAAAAGGGACCACCCCGGTACGGGCCTTGGGAGCCATCGACCAGCACTCCCAGGTGCAGCTCTATGCGGAAGGGCCGGACGACAAGCTCTATACTCTACTGGCAGTGAGAACGCATGAAAAAGACTATCTCATTCCCGAGCCGCCTTCGGCCTCTCTCGGTGCTCTCGAATATCTTGAGGGGCATTCTTTCGGAGAAATGCTTTATGCCGAGGCTCAGGCCACCGCTTCTGCCCTGGTCCAGAAGGGAAGGCCTCTCTTCTGGCTTGAAATTCCAAAGCTCGATGCCTTTCACCTGGGAGGTCTGGTTTTCTTTTTCGAATATGTTACGGCTCTGACGGGAATTCTCATGGGAATCAATCCCTTCGATCAGCCCGGAGTAGAATTGGGAAAGATTCATACCTATAGTCTCATGGGGCGAAAGGGATATGAAGAGCATGCCGAAGCGGTGGAAAAGCAGCGGGAAATTATGCGTCGTCTGTTGGTGAAGGGGTAGTACGGTTTCGCGGAAATTTGCATGGCGAGGGCCGATATCTTCCCTTTCCGGAACATCAAGACCCGGGAGTTTTCGAGCGGGGGGCCAACACTGGTCCCCCCTGGATGTTGAAAGGTGGACAGGAAATACATGAAAAAATCCATGCTTTTTGTGGATGACATAAGCGTCGTAAAAGAGGGGGTTCCCATACTTCAGGAAGTTTCCATCAAGGTAGAGCCCGGGGAGGTTGCGGGTGTTCTCGGTCGAAACGGAGCGGGAAAATCTAGCCTTGCCTATGCTCTTATGGGAGTGGATCGCTATCGTCCTCTTCAGGGGCAGATTTGGCTGAACGGCGAAGAGATTACGGATTTATCCGTTACGGAAAGGGCACGCCGGGGGCTGACCCTTGCCTGGCAGCATCCTGCCCGATATGAAGGGATAACTATTCGGGATTACCTTCGAATTTCCTCGCAGAATGTCACAGAAGCTTCCATGGAGGATGCCCTTGCCCGGGTGCAGCTGGAGCCTCGCTATCTCGATAGAATGCTCGACAAAAATCTCTCGGGAGGGGAGCGAAAGCGTATCGAGCTCGCCTCCATCTTTTTGATGCAGCCCAGGCTCGCCATTCTGGATGAGCCGGATTCCGGGGTGGATCTCATCGCCCTCGGAGAGATCATGAATCTTTTCCGGGATCTTGCGGAAAACGGTAATTCCGTACTTATCATTACCCACCGGGAGGATGTAGCGGCGTCCTGCGACCGGTCCTATCTTATGTGCGGAGGACGGGTGGTTCTCGAAGGAAGTGCCGAGGCTGTGAAACGTTATTTCATGAGCCAGTGTTCTCCCTGTACGGATATAGATCTTCAAGCTTCGGATGGGGAGGTGCGCTAGCATGTCCTCGGATACCAGAGAATATCGGGAGCTTGTGGATATTGCCAGTAGGAGCGGAGGTTCCCCGGGGGGATTTGGAGAGGACGATGCGGCCTATGTGGTACTTCATGCGAACGCCGTTCTTGCGGCCCACTCTATTCCTGGAATAGAGATACTTTCTTCGGAAACCCCGGAAGGCATCGATGCGACTATCAGGGTTTTGGAGAACCAGCACCTGGAGAAACCCGTGCGTCTTTGTTTCGGTCATCTCGGTACTGAAGGAGTGCAGCGTATCAATACCACCATCCATATCGAAAAGGGTGCTCGAGCCACGTTTCTTTCTTACTGCATCTTTCCCAATGCGGTGCAATTCCTCCATGCCATGGAGGGAAGCATTACCGTGGAGGAGGGGGGAGACTTTACCTATAACGAGATCCACGTACACGGCCCGAAAGGACGAATTGATGTGCGGCCTAAAACCCGGGTGATCCTGAAGGATCGCGCTCTCTATCGGGGGGATTTTACCCTGGTGGAGGGGAGGGTGGGGAATCTGGACATCCACATGGAGGTAGCAGCCCAAGGAGAGCGAAGCCGGGTGGAGCTTACTTCCAAGGTATACGGAAAATACGACGATTCCTGCAAGGTTCGGGACGTCATCGTTCTTTCGGGAAAGGACAGCTCCGCTCTCATCAAGGCCCGGGTGGTGCTGAAGGATCGAAGCTCCGGCATCTTCGTGGGACTCATCGATGGAGCCGCTCCGGGAGCTCGGGGTCATGTGGATTGTGCCGAGGTGGTGCAGGGAGAGGCCAAGGCCGAAGCGTCCCCGGTCGTCCGGGCATCCCATCCTGAGGCGGAGGTGACTCACGAGGCGGCCATAGGGCGCATCGCCAACGATAAAATCGAAGGGCTCATGGCCAAGGGACTCGACGAGGATCAGGCGGTGGATATCATCGTTTCCGGTCTTCTCCGGTAGTTCTGGAGGGTCGCCTTTTTTCCTTCTTTTCCAGAAACATGCTCCACGTATCGTGAGGCTCTCCGTGCAAAAGGGCATGGGTAATGTTTGCCCGTAAAGAAGGAATTTCTTCCTCCAACCGTTTTACCAAGTCCTTCGCTTTCTCCCGGTGGCTTCTTTGTGCATGAGGACATTCGAAGGGAACCGGAAAAAGTCCGAGGCGTCGGGTTTCCTGGAGAATCCTCTCTTCCCGGATGTATATCAGAGGACGGATGAGGGTGATGTTCGAGTTACTTTGATAGAGCTTGGGAGAAAAACAACGGAAGCGACCTCCTGAAAAAAGGTTGAGGAAAACCGTTTCTATGACGTCATCCTGATGATGTCCCAGAGCGAGGAGATTGCATCCCTTTTTTTGGGCAATGGAGTTCAAGATTCCCCGGCGCATGTTGGCGCAGAAACTGCAAGGGCTTCGCTCGTCTCGATTCTTTATGATTCCGAAAATATCATGCCTTTCGTGGTGCCACGGAACGCCGAGAGATTTGCAGAGATCTTCGAGATATCGAGTCTCCCATCTCTTTTCCAGAGGATCCACGGTGCATGCGGCGAGACTGAAGGGCACCGGGCTCCGCCGCTGAAGCTCTGCAAGAGCCAGAAGTAAAAAGAGACTATCCTTCCCTCCGGAAAGCCCCACAAGAATGCGATCCTCCGGGGAGATCATGGAAAAATCCCTCAGGGCTTTTCCCATATCTCTGCGGAGCTTTTTTCCCACTTCCTGAAAGGGAAAGGGGTCTCCGGAAGCTTGTGATACGGCCATAAAGAACACTCCTCTTTGATTGTTGTTCGGGAATTTGCGGAGGATGAAAAAAACGAAAAAATTATGAGTCTAGAGACTCATGTTGTATAATCCATCCAGAAAACGAAGTTACGAGGGGGTGCGGTTTTGGACAAGGCGGGCTTGGAAAAATGTCTCGAAGAAGTTCTTGTCCACGTGGATGAATCGTTGCAATATAGCATAGAAAAGGTCTCCTGGGTACAGGAGGAGTCTTTTTCCCGCTACCAGGCGATTCTCAAGACCCTGGATTCTCTGAGGATCGAGATTGAGGATGTCATCCAAACCCATCATCGTATTGACCGGCTTTGGCGGCAGTCCCGGCATCAGCTTCTGCGGGAGGTCCAGCAGGGATCCCAGAAAAGCCAGAAAGATGCTTACGATGAGGCGGAACAGCTCATGTTCCAAAAAGGGCGCATCGAAGAACGGGAGCGGATGCTCTCCCAGAGGCGGAACGATTTGCAACGGGAACAGCGTCATCTCGAAAGAATCATGCAGACCAGCAAGGAAATGGTAGAAAAGATGCAGGTGGCTCTCGAACTTATTCATGCGGAAAAGGAGAGGAGTGCGGAGCACTCCTCTCAAGAGGCCAAAATGATCCACTCGGCTCTCCGCATTTTCGAACGAGAACAGGCATGGCTTTGCCGGGAACTTCACGACGGCCCCATCCAGGAAATGGCGGCCACCATGCTCATGACGGAGCTTGCGGAAAAGTTTTTTGAAAGGGGCAATCCTCAGGATGCATTGAAAGAAGTGCAGGGCATCCGGGGAGCTTTGGATGGTTGCCTCAGAGAGCTTCGATCTCTTCTGTGGCGTTTTCGCCCCGGAGGCATGGGAGAAAGCCTCCGGGAAGGTTTGCATCTCATGGCCCAGCAGATGGGGAAGCGTTATCGGGTTCCCTGTGCCTTGGCTTGGGAGGGGATTTCTCCGAGAATCTCCGCGGAGCGTACCGCCAACCTTTTTCGGGTAATCCAGGAGGCCATGATCAACGCCGTCGTAAAGGGAAAGGCCCGTAACCTTCGTATGAAGGGATACGTCGCCGAAAACGAAGAACAGATCCGCCTTGTGGTGGAGGACGACGGCATGGGATTTGATGTCCCCCTGGAGAAAGAAAAAGCCCGGGAGCGGGGATCCTATGGGCTCATGAACATGGAAGAGCGGGTTCGTATCGATGGAGGCTCTTTTTCTATAGAGAGCGTTCCTGGCAAGGGAACTCGTGTGGAAGTTATACTGCCCCTTCAGGAGGGATAAGATCTATGGAGGCAATTCGTATCGTTGTTGCGGATGATCACCGTCTCTTTCGGGATGGTCTCTGTCGGCTCGTGGAGATGGAGCCGGATATCCTTGTGGTGGGAGAAGCCAAGGACGGCATCGAGGCAATCGAGAAAGTGAAGGAACATTCTCCGGACATTCTTCTCGTGGATGTCAATATGCCTCGCATGGACGGTATCCAGGCCATTCAATCCCTGCGAAGAACCCAGGATATACGGATCATCGCTCTTACCGCCTTCGATGACGAAGAGCATGTCCAGGCCCTGGCAAGCGCGGGTATTCACGGCTATGTGCTGAAGTCCTCGGGGATTATGGAGCTTCTTTCGGCCATACGTATGGTGGCTCGGGGAGAAACTTTTGTGGATCAGAGAATCGCAGGACGTATGCTGGGTCCCATAGTGTCGAACGAGGAGTGCCAATTCGACATGATTGCGGATCTCACCCCCAAGGAAACCGAGGTTCTTTACTGGCTTTCCCAGGGCATGAAAAATAACGAGATTGCCACGAAGATGGTGCTTTCCGAAAAAACGGTGAAAAACCATGTAAGCCATATATTGAAAAAACTGGATCTTCAGGACAGGACTCAGGCTGCGGTGATGGCCTGGCGCATAGGGCTTGTGCATGAATATTCCTATTTTTCCCGGGGTATGGATGCCCCTTCCTGCTAGCTGCCGTTCCCGAGAAAAGTAACGGGAATTACGGAGGTGTTATTTATGAAAATTGTACTGAATCATGAGGAATGGATCCCCTCAAAATCTTCCGGAAACGATCGAGAGGCCCTTTGGAAGGAACTCAACGCAGATATTTCTTCTCGGGGTGAAATTATCCTCTCTCTTGAGACGGATGGTGAGGAAATGCTTCCCGAAGCTTTTCTTCAGGTTTCCGGAGACCATGATTTTGTGATAAAAACTAAGCCCATACGACTTCTCGTGCAGGAATCTCTGGAGGAAGCGCAACGGTATCTCCCCGCTCTTCTTAAGGGATACGGAACTATTGCAGATAAACTGGAGAAGGAGAGTACCACAGAAGCCCTGGAGCTCATGCAGCAGGCTTTTGAAGGCACTCAATGGCTTCTTGGGGTTACCCAGAACTCCCAGGTTCTTCTTGGAGAGTCTTTCCTTTCGGATACCGAAGAAGGGAAAGATCTCCGGGATAGAGTTGCCCTGGTGCTTGAAAAAATAGAAAAGGCTCTTGAGGAGCAGCGCTTCTTTGAAATAGCCTTTCTCCTCAGGGAAGAGCTCATTCCCGGGCTTGGGGCTTTTGAAGAATATGTTCGGAAGCTTTACCTCCTTGCCACATCGGAAGTCCAGTAGTCTACGACGATGGTGGAAAATTTTTTGAAAGCCAAAATATTTCTTCCAGGGCGGTGGTTCCGCCTTTACGGAAAAGGATTCCTTTCATGTCAGTGCGAAAAGGGCTAGCCTTTTTTCTCGGCCTTTCTCTTGCGGTAAGTTTTCTGGTTCTTGCCTTTACCGTAGATGCCTCTACCATAACCATGCTTTTGCAGGCCAGAAAAAGCTCCCTTCTCATGGCTTTAGGAATTATGATTTGCGCTTGGAGCTGCGATGCGGGGCGTTTCATTCTCATAGCCCGGGCGGCGGGAGAGAAGGTTTCTTTTCGCCTGGGAATTCTCCTGACATGGCTCCACTACTTTGGATGTGCCATCACTCCCATGCAGGGGGGGGGAGGGCCCTTTCAGGTTTTTATCCTATATAAAAACCGCATTTCCATCGGTAAGGGAGTAGCCATAACACTTACAAGAACGCTCCTTAGCCTTTTTCTGCTCGGTTTTGTGGTACCCGTCAGCGTCTTCTCCTATCCCGAGCTTCTTCAGGGAAGAATGCTTCTCAAGGGGCTTTTTTTCTGGGTAGCCTTTTTCGTTACCGCCTCCTGGATTCTCATAAGCCTGAGCATCTTTCGTCCCAAACTGATCAAGCGTTTTTCGGGAGCTTTGGTTCTCGTGCTGAACAGACTTGGGCTCTTGAAGCGACGGTATATTCTCCGGGCGGTTCGGAGAATATACGGAGAAATTGATGAATATAACAAGATTTTTCGTCTCTTTTTCTCCACCGGAAGGGTCTATTTTCTTTGGGCAATTTTCTTTTCCTGCCTCCATCTGCTCTGTTTTTTTTCGGTCCTTCCCTGTTTGATCTGGGGGTTGGGGCTTCCAGTGCGTTTTGGGGAAGCCGTGGTTGTCCAGGGAATGTTCATGTTTTTGCTCTACTTTGTGCCCACCCCCGGAGCCAGTGGTGTGGCTGAGGGCGGGGGGGCCGCGATTTTCAAGCTCTTGGTTCCCTGGAATCTTGCGGGAGTTATGGCCATTGCGTGGCGTTTCTTCACGGAATATCTGGCTATATTCATGGGAGGCATTGTAGCCATAAAACTTCTGGGGTGGGGAGAGGCGGAAAAGCTACTTCAGGAGGAGGAAGTTTCCCATGATGTCTCTGCAAGATCATAGAGCTCTTCTAGGGGCTTGGGCTTTTCGATTCCGAGGGGGGCTTTGGACCCTTTTTTTTCTGGGAGTTTTTTTTTCTGTCCAACCAGATCTCGTTTCCTTTCTTTGGGGGCTTCCCGTTGTTTTTTTAGGACAGAGCCTTCGTTTTTGGGCGGCGGGTTCCATCCGACGTTATCGGGGAGAAGTGGTGGGGGCGGAACAGCTGGTAACGTGGGGCCCCTTTGCATGGGTACGTAATCCCCTTTATCTGGGCAATGGTCTTATCGGATTGGGATGGAGCCTCATGGCGGGAAATCCTTATATTCTCCCGCTCTACGGAATTTTTTTCATCCTCCTCTATTCGGTGATTATTATCCCTCACGAGGAGAGTTTTCTGCGAAAGGCCTTTGGAGAGGCCTACTCCAGCTATTACGAGAAAACACCTATGCTTTTCCCGAGGAGATTCTTACCTCGAAACTCCTGGAAAGGGCCCTTCCATGCGGAGATCCTCTGGGAGAGTGAGCGGCATTCACTCTATGTCACTCTTGCCGGAACGTTCTTGTTTTTTCTTAAAACATTCCTGCGATAAAAAACGAGCAAGGNNCCTTGCTCGTTTTTTATCGCAGGTTCGTATTAAATGCTTTCCCTACAACATTCTCATGGTATTCCCGAAAAGTCTCTGCCATGTACTATTGTAGATATACCCCGGAGAAAGGGTCTTTCCTGCTATGCCAAGGCTTATGGCTCGTTGGCCCACCGCTTCCGCAATACGTGGAGCAATCTCATCAGAAAAAATTTCGGGCATGATGTGGTGAGCGGAAAGCCTTCGGGGATCCACGGTATCCGCCAGAGCTTCCGCAGCGGCTTGAAGGATATCGAGATTTACCGTTCGTGCCTGAGCCAGGAGGAGTCCCTTGAGGATTCCCGGAAAGGCGAGAAGGCTGGTCATGGGATTCCATGTATTTTTTGCCAGAAGGCTCATGCCCATCACCGAAGCACCTCCTGCAAGGGCTTCTTCGTAGGTGATCTCAGGTTCCGGCAGGGCAAGAGCAAAGAGAATGGGATCCTTTGCCATCTTTTGGATCATCTCTTTTTTCAGGATTCCTCCTGTGGAAAGCCCCACAAAGATATCCGCGCCTTCGAGGCTTTTTTCCAGGGAGATGGAGGGGCTACGGAGGTTGAGCGTTTCCGCAATCTCCCGTTCCATCCAGTTAAGGTTTTCTTTTTCGGTGTTCAAGGAGCCTTCCCTGTTGAGAAGCAGAATCTCTCCGGCCTTTACATGGTGAAGCAGTTGAGCTGTGGCGATGCCTCCGTTCCCCGAGCCTGCGATAACAATTTTTATCTCTCCCAGTTTTTTCCCCACGACCTTGAGAGCGTTCAAAATTCCCGCCAGAACTACCACGGAAGTGCCATCCTGGTTATCGCAATAGACAGGGATATCCAGCTCTTTCTGAAGGGTTCGAAGAATGGTAAAAGAGTCCGGCGGGGCGATATTTTCAAGATCTATGGCTCCGAAATTTTGGGCCATAAGCTTGGCTGCTCCCACAAATTCTTCAGGGTTCTGGGTATCCAGGCAGAGAGGTATGCCGCTGATATCTCCAAAAATCCGAAAGAGAAGGCTTTTTCCCTCCAGAACGGGCATGTTGGCGCTTCCCTTGAGGTTGGAGAGTCCGAATACTTTAGAGCCGTTGGTAAGAATGGCTATGCGGTTCCATATGCCCGTATATTCGTATTTCTCCTCAGGGTTTTCCTGAATCGCCATGGCAGGGGCAAGGCTGCCGGGAATATAGGCAAGAGCGAGGTCTTCAAAATTATTTACGTTCATGGCAGGAAATATTTTAATTTTTCCTCGGGTTCTTCGGTGCATCTCCAGAGATCGGAGGGTGTCTAACATGATATTGTCTCCTTTCGTGAACTACTTGGAATCCTCAGGAGCATTTTCCGGAAAAACTGAAAAAGGGAATATGCCCGATGTTCAAAAATTTGCACTCCGCACAATACGTTGTTCCTGAAGATCCACCATCATGCCGTCCTGGGCGGGGAAAGTTGCGGAAGAATGAAGAGTTCCCCGTGATATAAGCTCCGTAGGCCCCTTTTCCAGAATTTGAGTTCCCATATGAGTGATAAGGGCGAGCTCGGGCCGTATTTTTGCAACAATCTGCTGCGCCTCTTCGATGGAAAGATGGTCCAGATGGCTTCTGCTTTCTTTCAGGGTTACATTAATGACAAGGAGCCGGCATGTCTTGAAGAATGAACAGAGTTCCGGAAAAAAGGACGTATCACTGATGAGCCCCCAGGAGCCGGTGTGCGGATGATAGGCTCGGAAACCGAAACAATCCACACCGTGGTGTATAAGGCGGATGCCCTCCACGGAGCCTTCGTTGCCCAAAGGGAAAGAACGTCCTTCTTTCCAAAAGGTTATTTTTTCCACCTTATCCCGAAGATAGCCGAAAAGAACCGGCTCAGGATTGAACACCGCATCCTCCGGAAGAAGGAGATGCCCTTTCGTGGTGAAACCTCCTCCCGTAATGGCTTCCGTGAGGATGTTCAGGTCGCTGCTGTGATCTATATGCCGATGGGTAAGGAGGATTCCCTCCAGATCTTCGGGTCTGGCATGGCGAACCCTCTGATGGATTTGAACCAACGAACCGGGACCAGGATCCACAATCCAATGCTCCTTGTCCAGAGATATCCAGATTCCTCCGGAAGCCCGGAGTTGACGGAACACGGAAAAACGGGAGCCCGCAGTTCCAAGAAAACGAATATGATACGGAGGAAAAGTTTTTCCGGTCATGAGGATTTCGATGGTGTATACAAGGGAAGAATTTTTTTGAATTCCTCGGTGCCGGATCTTCGGAGCCACTGGTAAACGATACTTTCTTCGGGGAGGATCAGGGCTCCGGCCCGAGCCGCCGTATCCAGAGCTTGCCGCTTGTGCTCGGGATTGCGGCTGGAAACTCCGTCCGCCGCAACAACCACGTGATATCCCCGTTCCAGAAGATCGAGAGTGGTGGAGAGAACGCAGATATGAGCTTCAATACCGCTGAGAACGATCTGTTTTCGTTCGAGGTTACGGATATGTTCTATGCAGGAAGCTTCATGGGTACAGCAAAAATGAGACTTTTCCAGAAGCCGGGCTTCCGGGAATTTCCGAAGCTCCAGGGAAGGGTCTGTAGGGCCCAGTCCCTGGGGATATTGTTCGGTCACAATCACGGGGACGGCAAGCTCCCCCGCCGCCTTGAGAAGCCGGCGGTTTATGAAAAGAACCTTCTCGGGGGCTTCTACAGCAGGCAGAAGACGTTTCTGAAGATCCACAAGCATGAGGATGCTTGAAAATGGATGGAGAAGAAATGGTTGCAACCGGAGAACCTCCTTGGTTTGGAGAAGAATCGACCTGTTGGGATTACCCTATATATTATACGTCAGATGAGAATCTTGGGTAGCCTTTTTCTGGAGAAGAGCAGCATGATTTTCTTTTTTGCTTCTTCCAGTAGAGTTACTGGTGGCGCTTCTTCCCTGCCTGTGTTATCCTCAGCGGGAGGGCAGATGCATACGAATGTGTCTCGCAGGAGGTGAATACACTATGGAAAAGAAACGGGAATCCCGCGAAGAGGTTCGTATCAGTGAGGTTTTACGGGCCATGGAAAGGCCCGCATATCCCGAATATATCCAGAAGGTGGTAGAACAAATTCAGGGATGGATGTCCGCTGCCCTTGAGGGGGAGGAGTTTCCCGGGGAGGATGAAATTTTTTCCTCCATGGAACGTCGTTTCGGCATGGAGCCGGAGTATTTTTTTGCTCAAATGGAATGGCTTCAGGCACATGCGGATGTAATTCCTTCAATGCAGCCTTCAGAGGATAGGGAAGATGCGGTGGTGATTGCCATTGCCCCCATGGACATTGAAGAAGGACTCCGGATGGCCATAGATCATGCGGCGGTCTTCTCTTCCGGCAAGTGTCGGCGAATATGGATTCTCAGTGATAACTGGGTTTTGGGAGAGTCTTTCCGTTATCAGCCCCATGTGCAGACGCTTAAAAAACGGGGAATCCTCTTCCACTACATCCTGGTGACTCCCTGGGGGTGGACGGAAATTCCCTTTACCAAAAATTTTGGAAACAGGAATATTCCTTGGCTGGGCAATGAGGAAAGTGAAAACTCCGGATCCGGCTATCCTTCGGGGCCTCCTACGGGACGTCGGGGGAGAGAGGATAAGAAAAGCTAGCATAAACCACAGGATTTTCGATAAGAGATTCGATAAGAGATTTTCCAAGCCCGAGGGCACTCCTGTAAAGGAGCGTCCTCGGGCTTTCTTTGCGGGTGAACCGAAAGTGCGCCCTTTTTTGGGGAAACAACAAAGGCAAAGATGCTCCAAGGGCCTCGGCGGCAGAACGTCTCCGAGGCCCTTGGGATATGTAAAGGACGGCAGGGAAGCCTATCCTCCGCTTATCATGTGAACTACCTGAACCGTGGCTTGGTCGGGCACTTTAAAGCTTTTGAAGTCTGTTCGGGGGACTGCCGTGTCGTTTACCCACACCGCAAGCATGCGAAAGGTGAAATTTCTTTCGTCAAGGATATCCTGGATAGTCATGCCCTCCCGCCATGCCATGGATTCACCGTTTACCGTAATCATGGGGCTATTCGAGTTCGTCCTCCGGGTGGCTGTACTTCTCTACTACCGCTAGAACCTCGGGATAATCCATGCCAAGTTCCTTCAGCTTTTTCACCGTGGGAATTCCCTTGGCATTCCAGCCCCGGCGCTTGTAAACCGCTTTTTTCAGCTCGAGCCACTGTTCCCAACGCTTCTCGTAGAGCTTGGCGATCTTCTCTTCCGTAGGCATTCCTTCGGGGTTGATTCCAAGTTCCTTGAGTTTGCCATCATAATACTCTTTTCGGGCATCCCATTCGTCCGGGAAAACAGGCGCCATGGCACGCATGGGAATGGTGTGTTCCGCATTTCCTTTTTTCATCCGGATGTTGAAGATTCTCTGGAAGTTGTAGACCCGTTCGGACTGAAGGATAATGTCCTCCTTGGTGATATGCTTTCCCGTTACCGCATTGAACACATCCACGTAATTCTGCACGTGCTCTGGAACCTTGGCGGCGTCCTGGGGACGGTAGCGATAAGAATTGTCCGCAGGTTCCACATCGTTCCAGGGGAGCTTGCAGAGCCCCATAAGGGAGAACCAGGTGCGGAAGTTGGGGAAGTAGTGCAGGGCATCCGCCTTGTCCTCGAAGGTGGGAAGCTGCTTATTCACCATGTCCATGAAGATGAGCCAGGCTTCATCGTGCTGAGGCCCCTTGAGGGTGAGGTAGTATCCTCCCCACTGGGCGATGGATTCTTTCGGGACGTACTCCGAAGTTTCCACTCCCTGGCCTTCCATGCCGATTTTTTCCATGGTTTCTTTATCCGCCCCATATTTTTCCGCAAAAAGGGTCTTCATTTTTTTGATTCCCTGACCCACTGTAAGGGCGAAATCGTCGGTTCCCTTCGCCATGCGGTGAATAAGCTCCATGAGGTTTTCATGGGCACCGAAAGAAAGATCCAGACCGTTGGTGTGCTCCTTGGTGATGAGCCCCAATTCGTAGCATTCGCACACGAAAGCGAGCCCTGTGCCGAGAGAAATGGTGTCTACTCCGTAATGATCGGCATAGAAATTAGCTTCAATGGTCCACTTGGGATCAAAGACTCCCACGTTGCTTCCGAGGCTTGCCACTGTCTCGTACTCCGGGCCGTCCACGGTGACCACATGGCCCTTGCAGGGGCCTGTCTGGATTTCAAATTTGTCCACCGCCTTGGCACAGGCCATGGAGCATCCGTACCAGCATCCGTCGGCCATGCCCTGGGTAAAGTGCTTTTTGTAGACCGTAGAATGAATCTTGTGGATCTCCGGGGTCTGGCCAAACTTGTAGTTGTGTACAGGAAGAAGGTGGTATTCGTCCATAATTTCGTTGAGGTGAGCGGTGCCTATGGTTCTCATGAAGCACTGCTTGTCGTCGAGATCGTGGATCTCTTTGTGAATTTTTACTCCCACCTTCTGAAGAGTCTTGAGATCCACGGGGTTGTTTTCGGTGCCCGTGACGTTGGAATACTTTACTACCAGAGCGACGATCTTCTTGTTTCGCAGAATGGTTCCACCGCCCCCGCGGCCGGCCTGTTTCAGCCGGGCTACTTTGCGGCGAGGGTCGTAAAAGCTCATATTCAAGCATCCCCAAAGGGTGGTTTCCGCCGCCTTTCCTGCAGCAACCACGGAAATGTTGATCTTGTCCGCCTCGTCCTTGGCGAAATATTCGTGCAGAGCCTCCGTGACAGTATAGGCGTTTACGTCGTCAAAGGCGGATTCAAGGATTTGTACTTTTCCCTGATCTCCATCGATGTAGACAATTACATCCTTCTCCGATTTTCCCTGAATTTCAATGGCGTCAAATCCGGAGAATTTGAGGAGAGGGCCGAAATAGCCTCCAGAATTGCTGTCGTAGGTTTGTTCCGAAAGGGGGGAAATGAAGGCGGCATAGCATTTGCCCGTACCGGGGTACTGGGTGATGCCGCAAAGAGGTCCACCGGAAATGACGATCTCATTTTCCGGATCGTTCCACTTGGTGTTTTCCGTTACTGCATTCCAGAGGAGATGAAGGTCGAATCCCCGGCCTCCGGTAAATTTGTCGATAACGTCCTGGGAAATATCCCTGACTTCCATGCCGGGGGTTCCCACGTTAACGTAAAGATTTTTACGCACGTATCCCTTGTCGATAGGGGTACGTTCATAGGACCATTCCTGTAAAATATTCATTTTCTCCATTCTTCTTTCCTCCTTGGAAGGCCTAGTTGTTCTGCAGCTCAAGAGCTCCCGCGGGGCACTCTTTCGCACACAGGCCGCAGGCGATACACTTGAAAGGCTGGGGCTGTACGTCTGCATCGAAGAACATGCTTGCGGTGGGGCAAAAGCCTACGCACATAAGGCAGGAAGTGCATTTTTTGTTGTCCACCCGGACTACGCCGTTTTTGTCTCTGTAAAGAGCTTCCACGGGACAGACGTTGATGCATGCACCGCACTGATTACATACGTTGATGTTCGGTAATCCCCCCATGACGGAAACTTTGATTCTCGAGTAGTTTTCGTTGTTCTCCTTAAAATATGTGGTCGAGCATTTTTCCATGCACTTTCCACAACCAATACACTTGTCCGCATAGGTCTTCAGGTATTTCAAAAGGATCCCCCCTCATTAAAGTGCGTACCATGTTTTTCTGCAAAAATACACCCTATCCGCTTAAATAAGGAAACGCCAAAACAAAAAGGGAGAAGTGTCGTAGACACCTCTCCCTTCTTTGCAAACACGGCAGGCAGAAAAATCGCTTTTCCCACCCATTGCCCTTATCTCCTCGGAGAGGTCATAAGGGTCGAAGGTCATGTATACCGCATACATATACTATGGGCTATTATAAACATCCTTGAGAAGGAGTGCAAGCAAGGGGGAAGAAATGTTCAAAAATATGAAAGTCAACTTTATAAAAATTTTAGGAGCCTTGCTCTTTCTGTAGTAGAGTATGTAATGTATAGAGCTTGTGGTTGCAAATACGGGAAAGCTCAAGTAGTATCTTTTCGGAAAGAAGGAACGGGCATTTCTGTTGCCCATGCGAGTGCATCCGACGAGAAAAAGGACGGTGAGATTTTGCATAGCGGACAAAACTCCGGAGATTTCAAGAGAAGAAGGATTTCCTTTCCCTACGCTCTCTACGGTGGACTCGGGGCTATTTTTGTGGTGCTTCTCTTTACGTGGTGTACCCGTCGAGGCTGGAGTAATTGGGTTTCGTACTTTTTCTCCGTAAATGTGGGAGCCACACTGTTTTTTATTTACGACAAACTTATTTCCCCTTTTTCGATTTTGCGGATTCCAGAGCTTATTCTTCACGCCTTCAGTCTGAGTGGCGGTTCTCCGGCGGCCTTGGTAACCCAAAGAATTTTTCGTCATAAAACTCGAAAACCCTCGTTTTTTCTTGTTCAGTGGAGTATCTTCATAGTTCAATTGATTATACTGGTGTTTTACATCTATTTCAGGCGTTAATGGAGTCTTGTTTTTCCTGAAGATTTCTCGTACATAATCCTTTTCCGGAAAGACAAGAAGATGTGGAGGCTTTTGTAATAACGGCAAAAGAATCCATGTCAGTTGTAAAAGCCCTTGAACATTGTGGCAACCGCGACGTTTTTGCGCTCTTGGGGGGAAATATATCGTATGTGGGAACATCTTTTCGAATCTCTCATGCTCCTTTGTTTTGGTGCTGCATGGCCAGGTTCCATTTATAAGTCCTGGAAATCCAGAAGCAACAAGGGAAAGAGTTTGCTCTTCCTGGTCATCGTTTTTTTGGGGTATATCGCGGGAATTTGTAAAAACCTTCTGGCCCAGGGGGGAATTTCTCCGATCATCCTGTTGTATCTTCTCAACGGAATCATGGTAGCCTTTGATATGGGGCTCTATTACAGAAACCGTGGTTATGATGAAGCTTGCGTCAATGTTTCCATGGACATGGCCTACACTTTCGGTGCAGAAATTCAAAAGGATCCCGTGAAGGGATATCTTTATTTCCAGCAGATTCTGAAGGAATCCTCGGGAGAAATGGCTCAGATGGCGAGAAAGGCTCTCGATCATCTCGGTCGCGTCATGTCCCCGGCACAACTTGAAAGGGCTAGAGATTTCTCCAGGGCGCCCCGCTGAGCGTTGTGGGCGTAACCGTGCGGCACTGGGGAGAAGGGGAGGCCTATGAAACACTATACATGCTACAGGGTGCTTGGCATTCTTCCCGGGGCCTCTCCCGGGGAAATCCGAGAAGCTTACAGAAAAAAAATCAAAGAATTCCATCCAGATGTGTACCATGGGGATGATCGTTACGCTTTGGTGCTTCGGGAAGCCTATGAAGTCCTTTCTGGAAAGAATAGTTGGGATTCCCGCATGGAAGCTCTGGCAGAAGAGCTTTTCCCTGGCACTGATAACGCAAGCTTTGTTTTCCCCGAATTTTCCCGTAACCCTCAAGAGTTTCGTGGAAACCCGGAAAAGGTTGTTGCCATGGAGGAGTCTCCTGAAAAAGAAGTTTTCTCGTTCTCTTCGGAGGATCCTTTCGAGAAGGAGAAGACTCCCTGGAAGGTGTGCGCTTTCCCCAAGCACCTTTTACGCCAGGAAGAGCATGCTTTTCTCGTTATGGCTTTGCTTCGGAAAGCTCAGGTGTCCATGCCTCCTGTCCAGCTCGAAAAAATTGCCCTTTCTCTCGGAGTCCTCCTGTGCTCGGGGGAGGAAAAAAAAGATCCTTCCCGGGGGGGATATTACTGCAGATATGACAGCTCTCTTTCGGGGGGCAATATCTCCTACAAAGGCGGAGAAAACCCTGTGATTTTGTGGGGAAATATCCTTTCACCCCATCTCTTTTATCAACGTTATGTCATTGCCCGTCTGCTCGGATATTTTCTCTACTATCCCTTTAGGGAACGTTCGATTATGGTGGGGGATTTTCTTTCGTTTTTTTCCCGTTACGACGAAGAGGAGATCAATACCCATCGTTTTGCAGAAGAGCTTTTGCTCCCGCAATCACTTTTTTCGGTTTATGGAGGAAAAGTGCTGTGGTACATGGAAAGAGGAAAAGATTTCTCCTACGAAAACTTTCTCAAAAAGACGGCTCAGCTTTTTCAGGTACCCCAGCCGGTGGTGGAGCACCGAGCCCGTAAATTCGAGCGGCGCATACGCCTGGTGGGATCCATGAACAGAAAGGGAAGAGGGAACTCTCTTCTCAAGGAGATCGAAGGGTTGTTTCAGTAGGAGGAAAAAATGAAACGTCAGAAACGCTCTCCCTCGGAGAAGCAGTATTGGAAAATATTGAATTCTTTAGAGAAAACCCGGTCTATGCTGGAATACTTTTGCTCTTCCCGTCCGGAAATGGAAGGGGAGTGCCAGGAAGAGCTCGCCCAGGCGGGAAATGAGCTGGATGAGCTCTCGTATCGCCTCTATTCTCTTCGATGGCAGCTTCGAGAGGCGGGGCTTTTCGAGGATTCCCCTGAAGAGGCTCCGGATAACACAGAAATCCCCTGAAGGTGTTTCCTTCGGGGGATTTCTGTGTTTCTGCCTTCCGGGTTCAGTAAGCTTATCGGCACTCCGGAAGAATATAGGCCATCCAATAGTATCCCCAGAGAGCCGCCTGGTTTGCCAGAAAACCTGTATCCTCGGGGGACCAGGATTCTTGGTGCTCCTTGGAAAGCTTCGTAAGGGCGTACATGTTCCGCTGTAAAGCGCACTGGGGAGACTCTCCGTCCTTACAGTGGATCTGCCACCAGCTTTTTCCGGTCCATACGAAGATTGCCTGGGGAGTTTCACCTTTCCATGCAATGGGGAGTTTGGGCTTATAGAGAATGCCCATGCGATCCACAAGACCTTTCCATGCGGAAACCATCATAAAGTTTCGGTTCGCAAGCCAGGAAGGCCCTTCCTGAGACACGAGGAAGGAGTTCTTTTCCATGCCCTGTTGAGGAGGCATGGGTGTTTCAGGAGCGGGAGCGTATTGCCCGGGAGGAACTTCCTGAAGAGCCACGTTCCCCAGGGAATCCACCTGAATCAGGGATCCCGCAGGAGTGTGGGATGGGCGATACATATAGAAACTGTTTCCGAAGTATGCGGGTTGGGTAATGAGTACAGGCTCCGCAATGTAGGTGGCCGCAAACGCTGAACCTGCGGGGTGAAGGAAAATTACGCAGAGAATAATCACACAAAGAGCCATCTTCTGTTTCACGCAAAAAACCTCCTTTATCTGAAGAAGCTGTTTGTTATCCCTATAACATTCGTGTTATATCCAGAGAACGAGTGTTCTTCATCGGCCTAGGGTACCACATTTTCTTCCTCTTTGGGTGGAGCAGGTGGGATGTATACGGGTTTTTCTTCAGGTTTTTGCGACTCCTTTTGCGGGAGGACGTCTTCCGAGAAAGAAGTCAGTTCTTCCGGAGGCGGAGGAAGATAGATGGGTGTCGTTCCGGGGTTTGGAGGAAGAGCATCCGTTTTCGTTATGGTGTTGGCTGTAAGATTTCCCGGAAACAGGGGGCTCTCCGCTGCGTTTACAGTTTCCGTTTTCCCAGGAAGTGGAGGGTTGTATACGGGAGCCGGAGCTGAGAAAGAAGCTCCTGTTTCCATGGGAAAAGGCGATTCTGCAGGTGGAGAGACGGAGAGAAAGGGAGGAGTATATCCGCAAGGTTCCTGAAGAACCGTATGTTCTTGAGGCATTGCGGAATTCGGAAGAACCGCCCGGGGTGTTCCCTGGATCTCTCTTGCCGGCAGAGCCTGGGGACTGAGGAAAGAAGAGGCAGAGTTCTCGGGAGGCAAGGGCGGAGAAAAAGGAGTGGGAGATCCCTGAGGGGTCATCGGCGCAGGGGCAGGGGGAACCGAAAGAACCGGAGCGGGGAGGATCGGAGGTTGCACAACAGTGTACTCCTGAAAGGGAGGTTTGGATGCCTTGGGTAGGCTGAGAGGCTCTCCGGGGGAAGGCACATGATCCCACAGAGGAGTAGCCTGTCCCTGATGTACCGCGAGAATCCGGGAGAGCTCTGGAAGCCCCGGGTTTTCCCGCAGCGCTGCGACGTAGGATTCCTGAGCCCGGTCAAAATCTCCCATACCTTCCCAGGCTTTGCCCATCCAGAAGAGGATAATAGCTCTCTCTCCTTCTTTCTCGGTATGTACGAGAAGGTCCGTGAGAAAACGCAGACTCTTTTTGTACTCTCCAGCCTCACAGAGCACCTTGCCCTGAATCCAGAGGGGGTCCGGGGGCACCGAAATCTCCGGAGAAGAGGATGAAGGGGCGGCAACACAAAGGCCCTGGCCGGTTGTTGCAAGAAGCAGGATGAAGAAAAGCCAGCCCAAGAGGAAATTGCGCTTTTTACGTTTGGCTTTATTCCGTAAACACATGGATCACCATTCTCCTTTTCTTGCTCCAAAAAGGGGCAGCAGGACAAGATCCCGAAGTTCTATGGGGTTCTCTGGATCTTCTGCAATTACTCGAACGATGGCTTCCTGGTCCTTCAGGAAAAGCACTCGGACTTTACCGACAAGCTTGGGCATGAGCACCACAGGATTTTCTGGATCCACCGTAATGTAGGTATCGCTGCGCACTACCCCCAGGAGTTCCCCCTGGCGAAGAGAGTGCCTTTTTCCCAAAGAAATGATGTATTTTCGATCTTCTTCGGTGGAGTCTTCCGTGGGGGATAGAATTCTTCCCGCAATCTGATACCCCGTGTAGCCTTGGGTGAGGTCGTCCAAAGCTTGTCGGGTGGCATCCTGAAGAGCCGCCCAATAGGGGCTTTCCGTAAAGGATTGCCAGTACGTGGTCACTTTCTGCCCTTGGGGGGACATCCATGTGTCGGGGCGGAACTCGGGGGTCCACCGGCTATTCTGAGAAGAATAGGTTTGGGAGTAAATTTTTTCTCCCGAAAAACTGTCATAAACCGACATCCGGAGAGAAACCCGAGCACCGTACTTAGCTCCCACCACGGTATTTTTGTAAAGAGAGAAACGATAAATCTCGAAAAAAAGCCCCAAATCTTCATAACGGCGCTCTCCCGAGAGCCACTGGGCGGTTCCCGGCTCATCCAGGCGGGTTACCGAGATGAGAGGCGAGTCGAGGAGGTATTCCAGGACATATTGCTCCACCTTTTCCGGAAGGATGTCTCCCGGATAGTACTTATTCGGCCAGACTTTCTGAGGGGTGCTGTTGAGAACCGAAAAAAGGGCGATTTCCAGTCCCTGAGGAGAAAGAATCTTTCCTTCCGCAGCCGGAAGGGGAGGCCAGAGTAAGAAGAAAACTCCCGGAAGAAAGATAAAGAGGAGTTTCGCGGCCTTTTTGCTTTTCTCCTGCAAAAAAGCGGAGCGTGTGTTTTTCATATAGCGTGTTTTTGATATGGTTGACATGAAACAGCCTCCTTAAAATTTCTTCGGGGAGGTGGCGTGATCCGGAAGATCCAGAAAAAAACCGTTACGCTGCAGTTCTCGGTTTACCTCCTGGAAAAAAGAGTCCAGATCTGCATCCACTCGAAGGGCGATCTTATGGGTGTTCAGATAGGAAGTGGAAAAGGAACCCTGATTGACTACCACGATTTTTCCCTGACAAAATCCTGGGAGGAAGGCTGCAGGAGTGACCGTAAGGGAAGAGCCGAGAACGAAAAAGAGATCCGATTTTCGGGCGAGTTCTTCGCTGGAGGATAGGTGCTTCACGCTTTCTCCAAAAAAGACGATATCCGGTTTCAGAACGCTTCCACAGAGGGAGCACCGGGGGATTTCTTCGGTCAAGGTCTTTTCCGTGGCTATGGCAAGATTATAATGCTTGTTGCAGGAAGTACAGTAGGTATCGTGGATGCCTCCGTGAATTTCATAGACCTTCTGAGATCCCGCTTTCTGGTGAAGCGAATCGATATTTTGCGTGACAATACCTGCCACCTTGCCACTTCGTTCCAGAGCGGCAAAAAAGAAATGTGTGTATGTGGGGGAAATGCCCGAAAGATCCTTGAGGAATTCCCTGTGGAAATTATAGAAGAGGGAGGGATTTTCTTGAAAGGATCGGAGCTCGAATATTTTTTCCGGCTCTGACATATTGAGTTTTCGATAAATGCCTTGGGGGCCGCGAAAATCCGGAATTCCCGCACTGGTGGAAAGTCCTGCTCCGCTTAGCACAACCACTGAAGAGGCTTCCATAAGGTATTCCGCACACTCTCGGGCCTGATCCGAAAAGAAATTTTTCATAGAAAATCACCTAGCCTTTACGGGAAAACAGTTTTCGGTAAGATCGGGGATCCGTTTTGTAAAAAATTTGTAGAGCTCCGTTTCGAGTTTGAGAAAGGAGATTGAGTGAAAAACACCTCGCTTCTCTTCCTGATTATAAACCATGATACAATAATTCTCGAGGGTACTTTGGCACGGAAAGACGAAAATTTTTCCTGCAAAAATACCTGTTTTGTCCTTTTATGATGCAGGGATATTTTTTAAGGAGGAAAACATGTTATGGGTAGCTGCTATGATGCCATTTTAATTGGTGCGGGACCAGCGGGCATTTTTGCTGCCCTTGAGCTGGTGAAAAAGGGCTGGAATATAGCGGTGATAGATAAGGGAAGGCCTCTGGAAACTCGTTTTTGCCCCATGAAAGACGGCAGAAGCTCCAGCTGTATTCACTGCAGCCCTTGCAGTGTTATTTGTGGTTGGGGAGGGGCGGGAGCTTTCAGCGACGGAAAACTTACCCTTACTCCGGAATTTGGGGGAAATCTCGAAAATTATGTGGGTCGAAAGGGGCTGTGTGACCTCCTCGAAGAAGTGGATGCTCTCTGGTTTTCCTATGGGGCCAATACCGAAGTCTTTGAGCCTGATCACGATTTTGCCGGAGAAATTGTCCGTCAGGGTCGCTGTTCAGGGCTTAAGGTTATTCCCGCCAAAATTCGTCATATCGGAACGGATCGTTCCAAGGAAGTGCTCCGGGAAATCTGGAAAGACCTTCAGAATCGTTGCTCCATCTTCCTGGGAACCGAAGTCCGAAGCCTCCTGGTGGAAGGGGAAGAGGTTCGGGGAGTGTGTCTCGCAGACGGGGAGGAACTTTTTGCCCCCCGAGTACTGATGGCTCCTGGAAGAGAAGGGGCTCACTGGATGGAGAGAGTGGCCCGTGAGATCGGCCTTTCGGTGGATTCCCTTCCGGTGGATATAGGAGTGCGTGTGGAAGTTCCCCGGGAGTGGGCTCAAACCCTTACAGATCAATTTTATGAAGTGAAGGCGGTTTTCAATGCCCCCACCTTTGATGACAAGGTACGCACTTTCTGCATGTGCCCCGGCGGAGAGGTGGTGACGGAGTATCAGAGCGACTCGGGAGTTCTTGTGGTAAACGGCCATAGCAATCGGGAAACTAAAACGAACAATACGAATTTTGCCATACTGGTAAGCACGGAGTTCACCGAGCCCTTCCGTGATCCCAATGGGTACGGCACTCATATTGCACGGCTGGCGAACATGCTCGGGGGAGGCGTTATCGTACAGCGCCTGGGAGATCTCAAGGCGGGAAGGCGTTCCACTCCGCAGCGGATTTCCAGAGGATTGGTAACTCCCACCCTCGGAGATGCGGAACCGGGAGATCTTTCGTTTGTGCTTCCCTATCGGCATCTTCGGGATATAACGGAGATGCTCACGGCGCTGGAGAGTATAATTCCCGGCATTGACGGACCCCATACGTTACTTTACGGTGTGGAGGTCAAGTTTTATAGCCTCCGCCTTGCACTGAACCAAAGGCTTCAGACCTCTGTAAAGGGACTCTATGCGGCGGGAGATGGCGCGGGCGTTACCAGAGGAGTGGTGCAGGCTTCCGCAAGCGGTCTTGTGGCTGCAAGGGCCATGACGACCGAGGTATAGCCCTGTGGCCGAGCCAATCAGGAAGATGGGTTTTTCAGTTTATTTCTGCGAGCAGGCAGGTGTAGAATAAAAAGTTCATCCTTGACATTCTGAGACAGCCCGCTATACTTAATTTGTATTCTGAAATTGCTTTAGAAAAAGCGTCTATTCTCAGGAGGTGTTTTAGTATGATGAGTGAAAAGTTGAATAAGGCGATGAATGAGCAGATCAATGCAGAGATGTACTCGGCGTATCTGTATCTTTCCATGGCTTCCTGGCTCGAAGATGAGAATTTCCCCGGCATGGCTTCCTGGATGAAGGCCCAGGCTCAGGAGGAGATGGAGCACGCCATGAAGTTTTACGAGTTTATCAATGATCGGCGGCACAAGGTGAACCTCCTTCCCATAGAGGGGCCCAAAACTTCCTGGAGTTCTCCTCAAGAGGCTTTTGAAGACTCCTTCGAGCACGAAAAATACGTTACTTCCCGCATTCATGCTCTTATGGAAATTGCCAGGGAAGAGAAAGATTATGCGGCGGAAGCGTTTCTTCAGTGGTTTGTGACAGAACAGGTGGAGGAAGAAGCTGCGGTAGATGCGGTTCTTTCCCGCATGCAGGCCATGGGAGACTCCAAACACGGCATGTTTATGCTTGACCATGAGCTCGGAAAGCGCAAAGCTTCCGAAGATGACTAGAAGTTCGTTCCGGATTTTCAAAAAGGCAGGGCCAAGGGCTCTGCCTTTTTTTGTGACAACCCTGTGTCTATGTTCAGAACTTTTTGAAAGGAAGTGAAATGCAATGGCAGAATCCGTACAAAACCAGCAAATTGACGTGACAGCCTTATTTCAGTTGAGCTATGGGCTTTACATCGTCGGAACCTCTTTCGAGGGGCGTCATAATGGACAGGTAGCCAATGCCGTCATGCAGATTACCGCGAATCCCATATGCATTCTTACATGCCTTCATAAAGAAAACCTTACCACGGAGCTTATTGAAAAGAGCGGAATTTTTTCTGTGGCGGTGTTGGAGCAGGATGTTCCCATGCCCTTTATCGGGACGTTCGGTTTCAAGTGTGGCCGTGATACGGATAAATATTGTGACGTGAGCTTTAAAACAGGCAGCACCGGAGCCCCTCTTGTGCTTGATTGGACCTTGTCCGCTCTGGAGGCCAAGGTAGTACAGTCTATGGATGTATGTACGCATCGCCTTTTTGTGGGAGAGGTAGTGGGAGCGGAAACTTTCAAGAAAGGTTCTCCTCTTACCTATGCCTATTATCATAGCGTCAAAAAGGCGAAATCTCATAAAAATTCCCCAACCTCAATTTTCAATGCCGTTTCCTAAGATGTTCGGATAGTTTCTTCCAGAGCAAAGATGCGTTTGCGCGAAGGGTGCTTTTTTGTTTTGGAAAATGTAATATTTATAAATTTGCTGGATATCTATGAGTCCTCTGTAAGAAAAAAAGTGAAAGTGCTATACTGGAGAACGTCCCAATATATTCGATATATTTCGACCCTATCTTGAGAGGAGGTGCGAGAAAGGAGGAATTTCAAGGCGGAGCACGAAGATACGGGTTTATTCGAGGAGAAAAGGGATCAGTTTTCTTAAAGAAGAAAGGGTGATGAAATAGTGAAAAAGCGTCTTGCATTGATGGTTGCGTTGGTTTTGAGCTGCGGCATTCTGCTGGGAGTAGGTATGGCTTTTGCGGAAGAACCTACCTATGGAGGCATCCTCCGCTGGAGAGAAATCAATGATCCTCCCAAACTGGATCCCGCCATGGCCACGGATACCGTTTCGAGCAGAAACCTCTATCTCATGTATGACATGCTGGTGGATAACGATCCTGACGGACAGGGACTTCTTCCCCGGCTTGCGGAGACCTGGGAGGCCAAAGATGGCATCCTTTTCACCTTTCACCTTCGCCCCGGAGTGCATTTCCACAAGGAATCTCTTGGAGAGCCCTCGCTGAACGGTGGGCGGGAAGTGGTTGCGGCGGACTGGAAGTACTCCTTCGAGCGCCTCGTGAAAATCAACTCTCCCCGGGCCTACTTCATCGATATGGTGAAGGGATATCAGGACTTCGTAGACGGCAAGACCGAAAGCTGGGAGGGCATCACGGTGGTGGACGATTACACCCTCCAGTTCGAGCTGAGCTATCCCTTTGCTCCTTTCGTTTCCGTGCTTGCCTATAATTCCTTCATGGTCGTTCCCAAGGAGGATGCGGAGCATTGGGGCAAGGATTTCAACTTCCACCCCGTAGGAACCGGACCTTTCATCATGCAGGAGTGGCTCCACGACCAGAAAGCGGTCTATAAGAAAAATCCCGATTATTGGCGTAAAGACGATGCGGGCCGCGCTCTGCCCTATCTCGATGGTGTGGAGATCGTGGTTATTCCGGACAACACCGTGGCCTACGAGGAGTTCAAAAAAGGAAATATCGATTGCTTCCCGGATTTTCCTGATGAATACTACCTTACCGCCAAGAAAGAATTCGGTACACTTCTTCAGGAGCGCCCTTGGATGGGAACCTACTACTACGGTTTCAATTGCCTGAAAGAGCCCTTTAAGGATAACCCCAAGCTTCGTCAGGCCCTCAACTATGCCGTAAACCGAGAGATGATCAACGACCTGGTTCTCGAAGGACGCTATTTCCCCGGCAAGGGTGTTCTGCCTCCCGGCATGTTCGCCTACAACGAAAACCTGGAGGGATACTCCTTCAATCCCGAGAAGGCTAAGGCCCTCATGGCGGAAGCGGGATTCCCCGATGGTTTTACAGCTCAACTGAATGTCAATAACAACCCTCGGCACAAGGCCGTGGCTGAGGCTATTCAGGCCCAGCTTATGGATTTGGGAATCACTCTGGAAATTCAGGTTCTCGACTGGGGAGTGCATCTCGACATCGCAGAGCGGGCCGAGACAGAGATGTTCCGTATGGGATGGGTGGTGGACTATGCGGACCCGGATAACTTCCTCTATGTGCTCCTGCACTCCGACAACTGGGGCTCCAAGGGGAACTATGCCCATTACAAAAACCCCGAGGTAGATGCACTTCTCGCAGAAGCTCGGGTTGAGACGGATCCCGCAAAACGGGTGGAACTCTATCAAAAGGCCGAAATGCTTATCGTAGATGACGCCCCCTGGGTTTTCCTCTTCCATTACACCACGAGCCTTCTGGCTCAGGATTGGATCAAGAACATTCACCTTCCTGCCATGGGAGATTACACCACGCCCCTCTACAGCGTGTGGAAAACGAAGAAATAGCTCTCTCCCTTTTTCGTAACCTTTTGGGCCTGTTGAAGCAGATCTGGTTTCAGCAGGCCCTTTCTATCATTAAAAACAGTGTCGCCATGCCTTTTCCGAGAAATTTTTCCTCGGAAGGGAAGGGCGATGTTTTGGAGGTGCTATGATGTTTGCCTATATTCTCCGAAGACTGCTCTATACAATTCCCGTTCTCTGGGGAGTTGTAACGGTGGTCTTCATCCTCATGGCAGTAGTTCCCGGAGATCCTGCCAGGCTTATGATGGGGCAGCGAGGGGATCCTCAAACCCTGGCGAAGATTCGGGCGGATCTCGGGCTGGATCTTCCATTGCATCAGCAGTACGTGCGTTTTCTGAAGGATGTGGCTCGCGGGGATTTTGGCAAGTCCTACCGGAATAACGAACAGGTGACCACCGCTATTCTTGATCGTTTGGGAGCCACCTTTCGGCTTGCCGCATGGGCCATGGTACTTGCTACCCTAGTAGGGGTGGTGGCGGGAATAATTTCTGCAGTAAAGCAATATTCCCTCTTCGATTATACCGCCATGTTTATTGCCATCTCCGGAGTGAGCGCACCGGTATTCTGGGTGGGGCTTCTTCTGCTTCTTGTTTTTGCGTACGGATTTCATCTTGTTCCTGGAGTGGGATACGGCGACGGAAGCTGGCAATATCTGATCCTTCCGGTGATCACCCTGGGAGTTCGGCCGGCGGCTCTTATTGCCCGGCTTACCCGATCCTGCATGCTGGAGGTGCTTAACCAGGACTACGTCCGTACTGCCCGGGCCAAGGGCCTTGCGGAAAGAGTCGTGGTGGGGCGGCATGCTCTCAAAAATGCTCTTATTCCGGTGGTGACCATCGTGGGAACCCAAATCTCCCTTCTTCTTTCTGGAGCGGTTCTTACAGAGACGATTTTTGCCTGGCCCGGTATAGGACGCCTGGCGGTGGAAGCCCTTGTGGCAAGAGATTTTCCAATGATACGAGGTACGGTAATCTCCATGGCTCTCATCTTCCTCCTGGTGAATATCCTTGTGGATATTTCTTATGGTCTTATTGACCCCAGAGTCCGTTACGATTAGGTGATGCTATGAACACTCCTCAGAAAAAAAACAAGAATGCCGGAGGAAGTCTCTGGTACGAGGCATGGCTCCGCTTTCGGCGAAACAAGCTTGCCATGGCGGGGCTTTTCATGGTGATTTCTATCATCCTGGTGGCGATCTTTGCCAATCTTCTCGCTCCCTACGACCCTTTCAAACAACTTATATGGACCGAAGGGCGAGCGGCGAAACTGGCGGCTCCTTCTGCGGAGCACCTTATGGGAACCGATATGTATGGCCGGGATATCTTGAGCCGCATCATGTTTGGGGCTCGCATATCTCTGCAGATAGGCATTTTCGCTACCCTGGTATCTCTTTTTCTCGGGGTTCCTCTGGGAGCCGTAGCGGGATTCAAGGGAGGTTGGGTAGACGATTTCATCTCTTGGATTATCAACGTGGTTTTTGCCTTCCCATTTCTTCTTTTCGTCCTTGCGGTGGTGGCGGTCTTCCAAAATCCAAGCATGATCGTCATTTATGTGGCCATAGGCCTGGTAAACTGGGTTCAGATAGCTCGAGTGGTACGAGGGCAGTTCATTTCCCTTCGGGAACGCGAATTCGTGGAAGCTGCAAAGGCGCTCGGTATGCCCACATGGAGAATAATCTTCGTGCATATTCTACCTAACGCCATAGCCCCGGTTATCGTTCAGGCTACCCTTGGCATGGGATCCATTATCATGATTGAGGCAGGGCTGGCCTTTCTCGGTTTTGGAGCCCAGCCTCCTACGCCGAGCTGGGGGCTCATGATTTCCAACGGCCAAAAATTTCTCGGTCAGGGACAGTGGTGGTGGGCGGTTTTCCCGGGATTGGCCATTATGTACACGGTACTGGCCTTCAATTTCCTCGGGGACGGACTCAGAGACGCTCTCGACGTGCGTCTGAAGCGATAGGTGGTTGTCATGGCACTTCTTGAACTGAAAAATTTGCGCACCGTTTTCGATACCGATCAGGGGCTTATCCGAGCGGTAGATGGCGTTTCCTTTTCTATTGAAGCGGGGCAGACCTTGGGAGTTGTTGGAGAATCGGGATGCGGCAAAAGTGTTACCGCCCTTTCCATTATGAGATTGGTGCATAAGCCCGTGGGGCGTATTGCAGGGGGGGAGATTCTCTTCGAGGGAGAGAATCTTCTTGAAAAATCCGAAAGAGAGATGCGTTCTGTTCGAGGCAACCAGGTTTCCATGATTTTCCAGGAACCCATGACAAGCCTGAATCCCGTTTACACCGTAGGTTTTCAGATCATGGAGCCCCTTATGCTTCACCAGAATCTGAGCTCCAGAGAAGCTCGAAAGAGGGCTGTGGAGATGTTGGACGTGGTGGGAATTCCCAACGCTTCCCGAAGAGTGGAGGAGTATCCGCATCAACTCTCGGGAGGTCAGAGACAGAGAGCCATGATCGCCATGGCTCTGGCCTGTAATCCCGCTCTTCTTATCGCGGACGAACCCACCACTGCCCTCGATGTTACGGTGCAGGCACAGATTCTGGATCTCATGTTGAATCTCAAGAACGAATTTGGATCTTCCATCATGCTTATAACCCACGATCTCGGCGTTATTGCAGAGACTGCCCAGCACGTGGTAGTCATGTATGCGGGAAAAGTGGTGGAAGAAGCTCCCGTGAAGCCTCTTTTTAAAGACTCTCAACATCCCTATACCCGGGGACTTCTACGTTCCATACCGAAGATCAGCGAAGATCGAGAACGGCTTGACGTCATTCCGGGGGTTGTTCCGAACCCCTTGAATTTTCCGCCGGGGTGTCGTTTCCATAACCGATGTCCCGAATGTTTTTCCAAGTGTACCCAAGAGGAACCACCCCTCTACATTCTGGAAGACGGAAGAAAGTGTCGGTGCTGGCTCTACGAAAGAGATTCCCGGAAGGTGGGTGAGATCCTTGATTAAACCAGGGAGCGAATATCTTACCGTATGTGGACTCAAAAAATATTTTCCCATCAAGCGGGGAGTTTTTCGCCGTACCGCGGCACATGTCCGGGCGGTGGATGACATTTCTTTCTTCATAAAAGAACAGGAGACTTTGGGGCTTGTGGGAGAATCCGGGTGTGGCAAGAGTACCACGGGGCGGAGTCTTTTGCATCTATTGCGTCCCACCGAAGGAAGCATTCATTTCCGCGGGGAGGACATAGGAGAAATTCTTGCAAAGAATCCCGGAAAAATGCGGCAGAATATGCAGATTATCTTTCAGGATCCCTACGGAAGCCTTAACCCGCGGATGAATGTACGTGATATCGTAGGGGAGGCGGTTCGATATTACGGGCTTTGCAAAAGTAACGAGCTCGATGATTACGTGGTGGAAATTCTCGAAAAATGCGGACTTCGCTCGGAACACCGCTTTCGGTATCCTCACGAGTTTTCTGGAGGGCAGAGGCAACGTATTGGCGTAGCTCGAGCTCTTGCGGTAAAACCTCAATTCGTGGTTTGTGACGAGCCGGTTTCCGCTCTCGACGTGTCCATCCAAAGCCAGATACTCAATCTTCTCAAGGATCTCCAGAAGGAGATGAAGCTTACGTACCTTTTTATCTCCCATGACCTTTCGGTGGTGCGTCATATTTCAGATCGTATCGCGGTGATGTATCTTGGAAAAATGGTGGAGCTGGCGGAGAAGAAGGATTTTTTTGCTCATCCTCTGCACCCCTATACAGAAGCTCTTCTTTCATCAATCCCCGAGCCGGATCCCGAGGCCTTGAAGAAACGCATTCTCCTGGAAGGAGATGTGCCGTCTCCCATCAATCCTCCTTCGGGATGTCGTTTCCACACTCGGTGTCCCAAGGCTATGGAGCGATGCTCCCGGGAAATTCCAGAATTTCTGGATGTGGGAAACCGGCATTTTGTGGCCTGTTTTCTCTACCAACGGGACTAATGGTGTAAAATATCCCCGATAAGGGAGCGCTTCTTGCAAACATATCTCTGAAAGGGGAGATTCTTTTTGAAGGTTATAGGATTTTGCAACCTCAAGGGAGGCGTGGGGAAAACTACAGCATGCCAGAATATAGCGGTAGCTCTCGCCTCGCAAGGGCTTCGAGTGGCCATACTTGATATGGATCCCCAGAGCAACCTTTCCACGGGCTGCGGTATAACTCTTCAAGAATCTCAACGATACATTTACGATTTCCTTATCGGAGAAGCCGGGCTTTTCGATGTAGCGGTGGAGCGGGAGGGAGTGTTGGTGCTTCCAAGCAGCCTGGATCTTGCAATTATGGAGATGCAGCTGGAGAGTGAACCTGGAAGAGACCTACTCTTGAAGTCTGCTTTAGAGCCTCTTCTTGCGGAAGATTCCCTGGACTATATCTTTTGCGACAGCCCTCCCCAGCTCGGCCTTTTTACACGTAATGTTCTCGCTGCGGCAAATAGTCTTTTTGTTCCTCTGGAGAGTGAGTTTTACAGCCTTGCAGGACTTCGGCTTCTTACGAAAACGGTGGAGCTTTTCCAGAAACGACTCAATAAAAAACTTGGTATAGGTGGCGTTGCTCTTACCCGACACAATCCGAAGATCGTCGTCAATCGCCAGGTAGAGAAAGAAGCTCTGAACTATTTTGGGGAACTCTTTTTCCGGCGTTTTATCCGGCAGAACATAAGCCTTGTAGAAGCGGCGAGTGCGGGGGTTTCCATTTTTGGCTACGACTGCGAAAGCAAGGGAGCCAAGGATTACCTTCGGCTTGCGGAGGAATTCCAGGAGAAATTTGGAGTTCATCATGGCTAAACGGAAAAAAAGACCCAGCCTGGAAAACTATCTTTCTACGGGAAAAGTACTTTGGGAAGAAGAAGCTCAAAAAGAGTCTTCTTTGGAAAAACCCCGGGATTTTCCTTCCGAGGATGGCGTTTTTTCGCAAAAGAAGGATCTTTCAGAAAAAGAAACCCTCTTTCTCTCCATGATGGAAGAGGAGGATCGTGTGGTTTGGGAATCCAGATTTCGACAATTTAAGGTTTCTTTTTTCCCGCTTCAGGTTATGGACGAACGAAGAGCTTTCGAAGAGGGGAAAAGAGGAGAACTCTTTAAATTGCGCCGAAGGAACTCTTCGCTGGAAAAAATATGGGAAGGTAAGGAGATTGCATTTCCCTTGCTTGCTCTTCTTGAAACCAAGGACAAAGCTCTTTCGGTATGGTGCAATCACGTAACATCGTCCTGAAAATGTGAAGGAGAGGCCTTTTTGAAGGCCTCTCCTTCACATTTTAGGGGTAAAAAACTTGCGTGTTTCTCCTCTTACCTCTCAGGGCAATGTACTTTGTAGCCTACTCCCCGGACGGTCACGACGTATCTGTCCATATCCCAGGGGCGGAGCCGATCTCGAAGGTATTTCACATGCACATCCACCACGTTGCTTGTCCCGTCGTATTCCTTTTTCCAAACCTTGTTGATAATCTGTTCCCGAGTAAATACCTGATTTTCGTTTTTAAGAAGGAGTTCCAGAATATCAAACTCTCTTCGCCGCAGCGTTACTGGTTCTCCGCTCGCTCGGCATTCCCGGGCCACCGGGTCGAGCTCCAGATTGCCGCACTGGAGCACTGACCGACTCTGGTTTGTGCTTCGTCGTATGACTGCGTTTACCCGAGCCACGAGCTCGCCGAAATCAAAGGGCTTCGTCATGTAATCGTCCGCCCCCTTGTGGAGTCCCTTGATTTTGTCCTCCACACTTTCTCGTTCCGACAAGATGATAATGGGTACATGATTGTTCTTTTCCCGGAGCGTGCTGATGGCATCAAGGCCGTCCATATCCGAAAGGACCGTCTCGATGATGACGCAGGCATAGTCGTTACGCTTTGCCATGTCAAGGCATTCCTGCCCGGTCTTGGCGACTTCCACGGAAAAATCTTCCTCGAGGAAATGCTCTTTCAGAATACCCGCAAGATCTCTGTTATCCTCCACAACTAATATTTTCATAGCTTTCTCTCCCTTCATTATACCCCTCACCAAGGTTCAGCAAAGGATAATGCAATCCTAAGTTTCAGATTACATTTAATCACAAAAGAGAGGGAATGTCGAGTGCAATATTACTGAATCCTCTTATTTCGGTTGAAAAAAGAAAAATAACTCCTGCTATATATAAAAAAGGTGAATTTCTGCAAGCTCATGTCTTGTTTTAAAGTAGTTTGAAATTTTTAAAAAATACTTTTTCATTTTCTTTCCGGACGGAAAAGAAACATGGTTTATGTCTCATGAGGGTTTGTTTTGAAGGATCCATTGCTGGATCATCTTGTAGGCGATACTTCCGCTTCGGGGAAGCTCGGGCAATTCTTCAGGAGAAAACCAACCCGCTTCGAGGATTTCGTCGTTATCCACAAGAATTTCCCCTTCTTTCCATTGGGCGGTAAAACCTACCATAAGGGAGTCTGGAAAGGGCCAGGGTTGACTGTCGTAATAAGTGATATCTTTTACGGATATTCCCACTTCTTCTCGTATTTCTCTTCGCACCGCATCTTCGAGAGATTCGCCGGGATCTACAAATCCCGCGATGAGACTCCGCATGGTAGCAGGAAATCGTGCATTTCTCGCAAGGAGAATGGAGCCTTTTTTTTCGATACGCACAATAACGGCGGGAGAAATTTGCGGGTAGAAAATATTGCCGCATTGGGGGCAGGTTCGGGCATGTTCCTCCTTTTTGAGAGGGATTGTGGGAGTTCCGCAGGCTCCGCAGAACCGGGTTCGTTTTTGCCAATGTCGAAGATGTGTTATCTTGGTGGCAAGAGAGAAGCAGGAATATCCGTAAAGAGTCGCAGCGTCTCTCAGGTTCACGAAGTGCATGGATTCCTCAGCCATGTTTTCTGAGGAAGGAGGAATTTCGCCCCAAAAAAGCCCGCAATCCCCATATTTGCCGCCGTAATGCCAAAAGGTTTCTTCCTCTCGTCTTTTTTTTTCAAAAAGCTCCACAAGTTTTTCCCGAAAACGCTCTTCTCTTTCGGGAAGAAGGATACGATCCTCCGAGAAAAGAAATCCTAGGGGTTTGGTGTTCTCCATAGTAGCCCGCTCCTTTTATTTCCGTATTGGCATTTGCTGTGTGGATCTCTCGTACAGGTTCCCATCCAGGGGCGTTCCTGAAGAAGCGTGCCGAATTCTTTTTGGCGGTAAGGTCGAAGTTTTTTCGACACGCCAATCCACTTTCGCCATGGTATCATGAAAACCTTCGGATAAACGTGGCATAGAGAGCTCCTTGCGTACTTTTTCGGCTTGTTTAGACTAAATTTTTCAGAAAACACACGGCGATAGTCTTTTTAGGTATACTTTTTCGTTTTTTTAGAACCTTTACGGTCGAGGAGGTGAGTTTATGATGAGTAAAAATTTTAAGCAATCCGTATGGCATGGAACGTCTCTTTTCACGGAATACGATATCTTCCTTTTTCGCCAGGGCACCCACGGTAACCTTTGGGAAAAGCTCGGTTCCCACGAGAAAATTTTTCAAGGAGAAGAAGGGATTCTTTTCTCTCTCTGGGCTCCCGGAGCTGAAAGAGTTTTTGTGACTGGGGATTTCAATTTCTGGGACAGGCAAAGCCACCCTCTGCGGAAGCGGAAAGACGGATCCGGAATTTGGGAAGGATTTATTCCTGCCGTAAAGAAAGGTTCTCTTTACAAGTACGTAATCCAAAGAGGGGGGTATGTACAGGAAAAGGCGGATCCTTTTGCCAGAAGAACGGAAATACCCCCCAGGACCGCTTCTGTGGTGTGGAACCCTTCGTACTCTTGGGAGGACGCAGCCTGGATGCGTTCCCGGTGGGAGAAAAATAACGTTCACGCTCCCATGAGTATATACGAGGTGCACCTAGGATCCTGGAATCGCTCGGAAATGCGGGATCTTTCCTACAGGGAGCTTGCGGAGCGCCTGGTGCCCTACGTGGCGGACCTGGGTTTTACGCACGTGGAGTTTCTTCCCGTGATGGAGCATCCGTTCTATGGATCTTGGGGATATCAGTGCTCGTCCTACTTTGCCCCTACTTCTCGATATGGTCTTCCTGAAGACTGCATGGCTCTAGTGGACGCTTTTCACAAAGCCGGCATCGGAGTGATCTTCGATTGGGTTCCTTCTCATTTTCCCACCGATGGATTTAGCTTGGGGTTTTTTGATGGAACACATCTCTTCGAATACGAAGATATGAAAAAGGGATACCATAGAGACTGGCACAGTTTCATTTTTGACTATTCTTCCGGGGAGGTGCGCAGTTTTCTCATAAGCAGCGCCATGTACTGGCTTGATCGCTTTCATGCGGATGGACTTAGGGTGGATGGAGTGGCTTCCATGCTCTATCTGGATTATTCAAGAAAGGAAGGAGAATGGATTCCGAACGAGTACGGAGGAAGAGAGAATGTCGAGGCGGTCCATTTTCTCCAAACGCTCAATAGTACGGTATATAAAGCTTTTCCGGACATCCAGATGATTGCGGAAGAGTCGACTGCGTGGCCTATGGTGAGCCGGCCTGTTTACGTAGGGGGATTAGGTTTTGGGTTGAAATGGAATATGGGCTGGATGCATGACACCCTTTCCTACTTCTCTTCGGATCCTATATACCGGAAGTATAAGCATCATCAGCTTACCTTTAGCCTCCTCTATGCCTATTCCGAAAATTTCTGCCTTCCCCTCTCTCACGACGAAGTGGTCCATGGTAAAGGCTCCCTTCTCGGAAAAATGCCCGGAGATGCGTGGCAGAAGCGGGCGCAGCTTCGCCTTCTTTATGGATTTTTGTACGCTCATCCAGGAAAGAAGCTTCTCTTTATGGGAGGCGAATTCGGGCAGGTTCGGGAGTGGAGTCATGAAGAAGGGCTTGATTGGAGCCTTTGGGATTGGCAGGAACACCGACAGATTGCCCTATGGATCCGGGATCTGAACCGACTTTACAAAAACTATCCCGCCCTGCATCAAGAAGACGCATCTCCCCAGGGTTTTTCCTGGGTGGATTGTCAAGATTCGGATCAGAGCGTTATCTCCTTTCTCCGCTTTTCTTCCGCGGGAGACGCCCTGCTGGTGGTGTGCAATATGACACCCCTTCCGAGAAGTCCCTATCGGATTGGCGTTCCTTTGGAAGGACTTTGGCAAGAGCTTCTTAACAGCGATGCCCTTGAATATGGTGGAAGCGGATGGGGAAATTACGGCTTGGTTCCTGCTGAAGAATACGGAATTCATGGAAAACCTTATTCTCTTTCACTTAATTTACCTCCCTTGGGAGTTCTTTTCTTGACTCCCGAAGGCAAGAAGGAAGAGAAAAATCATGAAAGAAAAACCTAAAAAGCACGTGCCCTTTCAAGAACGTCGGGGAGGGGTGCTTTTGCCAGTTTTTTCCCTTCCCTCTCTTTTTGGTATAGGGGATTTCGGCCCCGGGGCCTTTCGTTTTCTCGAAAGCATACGTGGTTTGGGAGTTCGGTATTGGCACATCCTTCCTCTGGGGCCTACCGAAGTGGGAAGAGGAAATTCTCCCTACAGCGCTTCTTCCGCCTTTGCTCTGAACCTGCTTTTTATAAGCCCTGAAAAAATGATCGATCACGGACTTGCGGAAACCACGGATTTTCCTGAAATTCCTGCTTTTCCTCGGGGAAAGGTGGCGTATCCTTTGGTGGAGGCGTGGAAAAAAACCTTCCTCCGGCGTACCTGGGAACGAAATCGCCACAGCCGAGTGCTTCAGGAGGAGATAGGAGCTTTTGCTTCGGCTCACTCGTTCTGGCTTGAGAAATATGCTTTGTTTTCGTGTCTCAAAGAAAGAAACGGCGGTTCTTGCTGGAACAATTGGAAAGATTCCTCCTTCGCAGATATTTCGGGTGAAGAGGCGGTTCAGGAGGAGATCGCATGGGAGGTATACGTACAGTATCTTCTTTTTCGCCAATGGCAGGATCTTCATGATTATGCGAAAACACTGGATATCATGATACTCGGTGATGTGCCCTTTTACGTGGATTATGACAGTTCCGACGTTTGGGCCAACCAACAGCTCTTTCGCCTGGACCCGGAAGGAGCCCCCCTTGTGGTGGGAGGGGTTCCCCCGGATTACTACAGTGAAACGGGGCAGCGCTGGGGAAATCCTATTTATGATTGGAAAGTCATGGGTACTCGAGGGTACGCCTGGTGGGTCGAGCGGATGCGTCATACCTTGAAGATGTGTGATGCTCTCCGGTTGGATCACTTTCGTGGTTTTGCCGCTTATTGGGAGATTGAAGCATCTCTCCCGAATGCGGTGGATGGAACGTGGAAGGAATCTCCGGGACAGGATCTCTTCGAACATATCCGAAAGGCTCTCGGAGAGCTTCCCTTTTTTGCGGAGGATCTCGGGGTTATCACCCAGGACGTCCGGGATCTTCGGGATGCCTGGGGGTTTCCTGGAATGGAAGTTCTTCATTTTGCCTTTGAAGGTTACGCACACAATCCCTATGCTCTTCATAACCACCGTCCTTCCTCGGTTGTCTTTACTGCTACTCATGACAACAATACCAGTCGAGGATGGTTTTTGGAGGACCTTTCTCTCTTTCAGCGAAGGGAAGCCGCAAAAATCTGTGGACGTTCCCTGGGAGGAGGGAACGTCCACAGAGTGCTTGTGGAAATGGCTTTGGAATCGGTGGCTCGTACCGCCATTATTCCTCTTCAGGACATCCTGGGTTTGGGAAGCTCCGGACGAATCAATACACCTGCTACTGCGTCGGGTAACTGGAGCTGGCGTCTTCCTCCGGAAGCGCTTGCCCCTTTGAAGGAGCAGGGGAAGTGGTTTTCGAAGAAGCTTTTGCAGGTCGGTCGGTAATGGAGGTTGGAAAAGCCTGATCCAGGGTAACGAATTCGAACCCCTTCTTCCGGAGTTTCGTTATGATTTCCGGAAGTGCCTCAATGGTGGCTTCCACGCCGTCATGGATCAGGATAATTCCTCCGGAGTTGGTTCTGCTCATAACCTTCTGCTCAATGGTTTTTGCCGAAATGCCCGTGCAGTCTCCCGCATTGGCTGTCCAGAGAACCATGCGCAATCCTTCTTTTGCCGCCGCCGCAACTACCTGTTGATTGTAGTTTCCCCCTGGGGGGCGGCAAAACTTGGGATACGTTCCGGTAATGGAGTACAGGGTGCTGTTGCACATGATCCACTCGAAGGGCATATTTTCCGGAGGAAGTTGTACAAGATTGTTGTGATAATGGGAATGGTTTGCCACGGTATGTCCCTGGGCGGCGATTTTCCGAACAAGATAGGGATAGGTGGCGGCCATTTTGCCCACGAGAAAAAAGGTTGCCTTCACCTCATGTTCCGCTAAAAGTGATAGAATTCTCTCGGTGTATCCTGGGTGCGGTCCGTCGTCGATGGTGAGGGCCACTACTTTTCGGGAAGCGGCTGCGGAAGTTGGAAGCTTCGACAGAATGGTCCCTTCTCCGGGAAAGGCGGAGAAAAAAACACATAGAAGAGATGCCATGGATATTCCAAGGCATAGACATTTTTTTCGAAATAACTTCGTAATCTTCAAGAATGAAGCCTCCTTTGAAAATATGCGGGCACTGCCCACGATTTTCTACCATACGGATTCAAGGTGACCCCGTCAAGAGACTCTTATCATGGAGAAGGAAAAAGCTCTGAAAGACAGAAAACCCGGCAAGGTTTTTTAAGGTTTTTGTTGAGCCTTCGACGAACTTCGTTTATAGTGATTCTAGGTTGAGATTGAAGGAATTGAGGTGATGATCTTATGAAGAGCGATAAAATTCTTACTGAGGTAGGAACAAACGAGTGGCAGGTCGTGGTCTTTCTGCTGGGAGAACAATCCTTTGCCATCAACGTGGATAAAACTAGGGAGATTTTACGGTGGACAGGTGTGCGCTCTGTTCCCAAATCCAATCAGGCTATGTTAGGTATCGCCACGATTCGGGGAGAAGTTATTCCTCTTATCGATCTTCGTCGGTACTTGGGCATAGAATCGGAAACACCTCTTGAGGAAAGTAAGGTCGTTGTAGCGGAGTTCAACAAAATGAAGTTAGGCTTTGTCGTAGATGCGGTAGAGCGGATTTATCGTATCAATTCGGATGAGCTTGATTCTACCCTTACAGGAACCTTCCTTGGAGAAAACGCCTTGTATGTCATCAAAAGAGAGGGGCGCAACATCCTTCTTTTGGATTACGAACGCATCGTGCAGGCTGTAAATCCCAAGCTGGAAGAACAGTTTCACGTGGCGAAAGGCATCATAAAAGAAGTGAGTGCCCGTTTGGGAGATCCCAATCAATACCGCGTTCTTGTGGCGGAAGATTCTCCCTTGATTCGCAGGCTTCTGCAGGATGCTCTCGCAGAAGGGGGCTTTAACAACGTGGAAATGGTGGGGCATGGGAAAGCCGCTTGGGATCGTCTTCAGGAGGACGACTCTCTTTTCAGCCTTCTCATTACGGACATCGAAATGCCTAAGATGGACGGACTGACCCTTACAAGAAAAGTTAAAGAAAGTGAAACTCTCGGGGGTCTTCCGGTGATCGTTTTCTCTTCCATCATGGCGGAAGATATCCGGCGAAAAGCCCAGAGTATCGGCGCGGATGCTCAAATAACCAAGCCGGAAATCGAGCGGCTCGTGCATTCCGTGGCGGAGCTTATTTTGAAAGCGAAGGAACCTGCGAGCCATCCGGTGTAAACTCCCAAGGAAGAACGTACCTTCTCTGAGTTGTGAATGTCCGTATATCCCAGCAGAATGAGCCGAGCAGGTTTTTCGAAAATTTTTCAGAGTGAAACAGGGTTTCATCATCCGGCATATCCCTGATAAAGGAGTTTGGTAGATGGGGCTTTTACCGTATTGGGACAGGGATATGGATATCGATATCGTTTCATGGGCCAGCTATGCCCTGGATTTCCATCCCGTTAGCATCAATGCTTTACACAGCAAGGAGCTTGGCGAGATTGCGGCCTTTTCCATGGAGATCGGAAGTGAACTCCTTTACATGAGAAGCTCCTCCATGGGGAGGGCGGGAGCTCTTTTTCCCGAAAGCATTATTGATCCCGAGCGATATCGGGAGCATTCCCTGGGCTTTCTTATGCTTTTTGGTTTTTCCAGAGAAATGGAAGCTCTCACGGCGCTTCTTATGGAGGCCAGCGATGAAGTGCAGGCGGGAATAACCCTTTGCGGTATCTGGGATAGGCATTTTTTAAAGGATGAGGTCAAGGTAATCGCTTTTATGGGAAATGATCCTTTCTTTGACGAGCTTCCCTTTCTCGATCTTCTTTCAAAGGCTTTGCAGGATGCTACGAAGGGCCTCGCGCATAAAGCATTTTTCGCGGAACAGTTCGGATATCGGAGGGCCACCATACCTTACGAAACTGACGACGTGGTAGAGCTTGAAATTGCCCAGCTTCTTTTTGATTTCGAAATGCAGGAAACTCGGGAGATTCTTGGCCCTCCCCCCCAAATACGCCCGGACATGCGCATGTCTTTTGTAGAGGCTCTCATGTCCTTGGAGCAGGGATAGGAAGGTTTTTATGCGACCCAGTTGGGATGAGTATTTTATGTCTATTGCAGAGGCCGTGGCGCTTCGGAGTACCTGTTTGCGACGTAAAGTGGGAGCGGTCATCGTTCGGGAAAGACACATCGTAAGTACCGGTTATAACGGAGCTCCCCGGGGAGTACCTCACTGTTCGGATGTCGGGTGCCTCCGGCAGGAACGTAATATTCCTTCGGGAGAGCGCCATGAAATTTGTCGGGGAAGCCATGCGGAAATCAATGCCATCGTTCAGGCCGCCGCAGTAGGTTCTTCTACGAGAGGGGCAGAACTTTACTGTACCACCGAGCCGTGCTCTTTCTGTACCAAAGCCATTATCAATGCGGGGATTCTCCGTATTGTCTACACGTACCCCTATCCGGATCCTCTCGCTCGGGAGTTGCGGAAAATGGCGGAAATCGCGGTGGTATGCCTGGGAGATTCTACAACTAGAACTGGGCAGCCTTCCGGGGAAGAGTCCTGATGATTTTTTCAGGAATGGAGAAATTTTTCGTTTACAAAGAGTTGCCATTTTTTAATAATAATGTCTCGGCGGAGGGGCACGGAGTCGCACTTTTGGAAAAACTGCTTGCTTCTCCTTAAAACCTATGGCATCGTAAGAGGCTCTCTTTTTTCTTGGAAAGGAGCATTTCATGAATCGCCAAGAAGCATTGAATCTTTTTCTCGAACATAACCAGGATCCTGCTCATCTGAAACATGCTCTGGCAGTAGAAGCTGCCATGCGTTATTTTGCCCGAAAATATGGAGAGTCGGAAGATTTTTGGGGTGTGGTGGGGCTGCTTCACGATATCGATTGGGAAAAAACCCAGAGCACTCCGGAAGAACATACTTCTTTAGGAATGACTCTTCTCAAGGAGGCTGGATGTCCTCCTGAGATCATCCGTGCTATGCGTTCTCATTCCTGGGGACTTATGCAACAGGACGTTCCGCCGGAAAGCACCATGGAAAAGGTACTCTATGGTGTGGATGAACTTACGGGATTTGTTACCGCCGTGGCCCTGGTGCGCCCCAGCAAATCTCTCCAGGATCTCGAAGTGAAGTCGGTCAAGAAAAAGTGGAAAGACAAAGCCTTCGCTCGGGGAGTAGACAGGGATGTTATCCAAAAAGGAGCGGATCTTCTCGGTGTCCCTATGGAAGAACTCATTGAAGATGTCATAATAGCTCTTCGCCCCTCGGAGAAAGAAATCGGCTTGGGACTCTGACGTTCGAAAGGCTGGAAGCATGTTCCTGCTCTGTATTGCCGGAGGGCTCCAAGAAAGAGGGATCCTGCCAGGCAAACATGAAATTCAGCCCTTTTCGGGTAGTGACTGTGGGTTCCCGGGCCGTTGTGTGAGATCTTTTTCCGTGCCCATGACGTATTTATTATGGGAAGTTTTTTTGCGAGAGGGCCTGAGGGTCCTCTTTCTGTTAGGTATGAACTTTTTCATGCGGTGGAAGCTTTCGCTTCGTCGCGAGGAAAAGGGCAGTCAGGGAGGAGTGTTTTGATGATCCGGGTATTTCTCGCGGACGATCACCCAATGACGCGTTCCGGAATTGCGGCATACATAGCGAAAGATCCAGGAATGACTCTTGTGGGAGAGGCCGCAGACGGAGAGGAAGCGTGGAAGCGAATTCAAGAGCTTTTGCCTCAAGTGGTGCTTATGGATATTCGTATGCCCCGGGAAGACGGGGTTGCGGTGGTGCGGAAAATCAAGGAGGCAGGGCTTCCGGTTTTCTCTCTTATGCTCAGTTCCTATGATGCCCAGCAGTATGTCATGGCTTCCCTGAGGGCGGGGGCCAAGGGCTATATTTTGAAAACAGCTACCCCCGAGGAGCTTGCTCGGGCCGTATCTGCTGTGGCGGGAGGCGGAGTCTATCTGGATCGGGAAATATCCCGGGCCATGGAGGACGATTATGTTCCGGAAGATCTCTCTTCCCGGGAGCGGGAAGTTCTTCTCTATGCCGCCAAGGGACTGTCGAGCAAACAGGTGGCTCAGGAGCTCTTTATCAGTGATCGAACCGTTCAGACGCATCTCGCCTCTATCTATGATAAGCTGGGGGCGAAAAATAAAACCGAGGCCATGCTTTTGGCCTTGAAGTACGGAGTCGTCACTTTGGAGGATTTGATTGAGTGAAGTTTATTCGCCGCAACGTCATTGTCCTTTTTCTTGCTACGAGCCTTTTCCCGTCGGCGGTTATTCTCGGGGTTTCCGCAGCGGGTATTCTCGCGCATGAACAGGCTATGCGTACGGTGGCGAGAACCTATGTGCAGGATCTCGCGGAGACCGTCGCTCTGCGCTACGAAAAGGATTCCATCCTCGGAGGAAGATCTGTCTTCAATCCTTTTTTTTCCTCACTCATGAATCCTTTCGACCGCCTTACGTTGAACTCGTTCCGTATGCCCGGATGGGTTGCCATGATCAATCGAGAGGGGCAGGTTCTGACGGCAAGCCCTGAAATGGAAACCCTGGAAGATCTTCTTCCCGAGACGCTTCCTCTTGGGAGCGCTCAGGAGGTGCGGGGGCGCCGCGGGGAAGTTTTTACCGTGGCGGTGTATCCTGCGGGAGATACCGGATGGTATGTTCTTGCGGCGGTTTCCTGGGAACATCTCCTGGGCCCCATGAATCGATTCGGCCCCCTGTGGAGCTTTATGGCCATTTTCTGGGGAAGCGTGAGCTTTCTCGGAGCCATGCTCCTGTGGAGATGGCTTGTCTCTCCCCTCCGGACCATGGAAAACGAAATGTCCTCCCTTCGCTGGGGCGAAGACTCTCCTTCCCTTTGCGCTTCCGCCACCCCGGTGGATGAAATATGCCGGCTTCGATCAGTTTTTTCCGATCTCGCCAAAACTGCCATGGAGAAACGACGCCTTATGGAGAGATCCGTTTCGGACATGTTCCGTATTCAAGAGGCGGAGCGGGTATATCTTGCCAGAGAAATTCACGATGGCCCCCTTCAGGGGGTAACGGCTCTTATGCAGCAGGTACGCCTTGCCCAGAGAGAAGAAACCGCGGAGGAACGTGAAAAAAGGCTTACCATGGCGGAAGAGAGTGCCCGTCTTGTGGTAATGGAACTTCGAGGAATGTGCGACGCCCTCTCTCCCCCCTGGATCGATCTCGGTCTTTACCAGGCTCTCACGGAATTGGGGGATCGCCTTTCCATGCAGCTGGGAGTTCGAATTTCCCTCGAAATTTCCTCCGAAGAAATTTCTGTGCCGAAAGAGTTGGTGCTTGCTCTTTTCCGTATACTTCAGGAGGCGGTTTCCAATGCGGTGCATCATGGAAAGGCCACAGAAGTGCAGGTCCGATGGTATCCTCAGAAAGATGAGTATCTATTTGAGATCGAGGATAATGGAACAGGATTCGATCCTCCCGAGGATTTTTCCCACCTTCAATACCAGGGACATCGGGGTCTTGTGAACATGATGGAGCGGGTAAAACTTACCCAGGGGACTTTTTCGCTTCAATCCGCTCCGCAGAAAGGAACGCTTATTCGGTGTTTTTTCAATCCCCGAAACTGGGATACTTTGTAAGGTGATTGAAAAGTTAGCGATAACGTTGAAAAATTTCCCATCTTTGAAAGGAGGGAGCCCCTGAGGGGGCAAATTTATGATATTACGAGTGCTTGGAGCGGCAGGAGAGGTAACGGGATCAAGCTATCTTCTGGAAGTCGGCAAAAGCCGGGTGATCGTGGATTTTGGACTTCATCAGGGAAGACATGAGGAGGAGAGAAACACCGCCCCTCTCCCCTTTGCTCCGAATAGCATTGATGCGGTAGTGCTTACTCACGCGCATCTGGATCATACTGGCAGGGTTCCGCTTCTTGTGAAAAGCGGTTTCCGGGGAAAGGTCTTTGCCACCTCTCCTACGGTGGAGCTCACTCAGGTTCTGTGGAAGGATTCCGCCCACATCATGAAGGAAGAGGCGGAATGGCGATCCCGTAAGAACCTCCGGAAGGGCCTTCCTCCGGTAGAGCCTCTCTATTCCGAAGATGATGTGGAGCAGGCTCTTCAGTTTTTGAGCCCCGTAAGCTACGACGATATTTTTGAGGTAGCTCCGGGAATCAAGGTCCGATGTCGGGATGCGGGGCATATCCTCGGGAGCGCAAATCTTGAAGTGTGGCTTCAGGAGAACGGAGAAGAGGTCAAGCTGGTTTTCTCCGGCGACCTTGGCCCTCAGGACACGGTGATGGAACGGAACCCCGCACATATCGAAAGCGCGGATTACGTTATCATAGAATCCACGTATGGAGATAGGCTTCACAAAACGAACCTTGAAAGCCGGGACGAATTCCGGGATGTTCTTCTTGACGCGGTGCGACAGAAAAGCAAGGTTCTTATTCCCACCTTTGTGGTAGATCGAGCCCAAAGGGTGTTGTATGAAATTATGCTTCTTCAGAAAGAAGGAGGGCTGGACGAAAAGATTCCCATCTTCTTTGATTCCCCCATGGGGGTAAAGGCTACAAAAATTTATGAAAAGTATCTCCCCCTGCTCTCCCGGGAAATTCAGGAGCAAATTCAGCAGGGCAACAATCCTTTCAGCCCGGACAGACTGCGTTACGTATCGGGAGTGGAGGAATCCCGAAGCATTAACGACGTGCGCCAAGCCATCGTCCTTGCAGGCAGCGGTATGTGCAATGGAGGACGCATCATCCACCACCTCAAGCACAACCTCTGGGATCCCACCTGCCACGTGGTCTTTGTAGGTTACCAGGCGGTAGGAACCCTTGGAAGGCGTTTGGTGGAAGGAGAGACCTATCTCAAGATGGCGGGGGAAGAGATCAATGTAAAAGCCCAGCTTCACACCATCAATGGGTTTTCTGCCCATGCAGACCGCCGGGATCTTCTGAAATGGGCGGGAAACTTCAAAAACTCTCCCATGTTTATCGTAACCCACGGAGAACCAAAATCTTCTTTGGCTTTGGCCGAAGGGATCAAGGAGCTTGGATACAGAGCGGAAGTCCCCGCGCCGGGGCAGGAATTCCGGCTTGAACAGGGGCGGGATCTTGCTCCCGCAGCGGTGGATTCTCTCGGAGAAATTGTTCATCCCCGACAAATTCATCAGGAAGATCTCTTGGCGGAAATGGCGGATATTATCGCTGCCCTCCAGGAGGAGGAGAACCTCCTTTCGCCGGAGATGTTCTCTCTTCTGGAATCTTCGAGGACCCTTCTTGATGTTGTCCGGAAAAGCAGCCTTGAAGAAGTTGGAAGAACACGCCAAGGTGTGTCTGCCTAGCGTACCGGAAGGGCGGTACCCGAAAAGCTCGGGCAATCAAAAGATTGAACCCCATGGAAACATTTTCGGAGACACTCCTTGGGGCTCTTCGGAAATTGTTTTTTCTTGCTATTCATGAGTTCCTGGGCAAAACTTGGTTTTTTTTCGGGCATCTTTCTGCTCGTGGTTCTGCTTTTTTCAAGAGGTGCAAGAGACGGCACGCTTCCACATTCCCTGGTGCATTTCCTTGAAGAAACTCCCTCTCTTCGTATTCGTTATTTCGGAGAAGGGAGAGATCTTCGAGGTTTTGCCGTTCTGGGAGAGGAGCTCTTTTCTCAAAACCCTCCGGAAATGGCCCAGTTATTTAGAATTCTCAGCAGTTTCTGCCAAAAACAGGGGAGCGAGGGTTCTCTTTTTTCCGTGAGATCCCTTCTCTTCTGGGATGAACAACAATCTTCCTGGAGCTGTTTCGTGTTTTACGAAGACTCCGGAAAAGCTGCGGAAGACCTTTTCGGGATGGAAAAATGGCAGGATTTTGAGAACACCTTTCCCGCCTTTCGGCGCTCCGTTTTTCCGGAGGGTATTCTCGTTTTCCCTCGAGCTTTTTCTGAAGAAACCTCTGCGAGATTCTTAAAAGAAGCTTTTCATGATTTTTCGGAACCCCAAGCCTCTCTGGAGTGGCGGTTTTCGGATGGCGGTTTTGTGCAGAAGAAATATCCCGCCTTTTTCGAAAACCCTCTTTTGTTCAACGGGAATTTCTCTCTCTTTTCCGGAAAGGGAGAGTTTTCGTGGAAGCTTGAAAATCTTGAAACCCTTCCCGAGAAAATTCGGGACCTTCCCCTATGGGAAAAGCAAGCATTGTACCTCCCGTTATTTGCTCCTTTTCCTCTTATTGCCGAGGGGGGATGCTCGGATTTTGCATCCCTGCTTTCTTTGGTGGAAACCGTTTTCACTTTGGATGAGGAGTCCTTTTTCCCGGAGGACTGGAAGATTTTTGGAGAGAAAATCTTCCACCGATTTGCGGACATATCTCTTCCAATGGCCTTTGTGTTGGGAGGCAAAAGTCAAGTGTTTCAGACGATTTTTCCGGGAATTCTCGTGCATTTTCCCGAAGGAGGAGAGCGAGGCTGCACTCGCGTGGAAAATCTTTGGAAACGGGTGCGTTTTTTTCTCAAACCCTTGGCGATTTCGGAAAAAGCTCTTTGCGGAGGGCTGGCGCCTTTTCCTGTCAACCTCCTCATGGCTGCACTGGAAAAAGAAACTCTCGGGGGGATGATTACGGAAGATTCCTTCAGGTCTTCAGAGTCTTCAAGAAGCCGATATCCTCTTTTCTTTGGAGATACCCCCTCATGCGCATGGTTTATCCTGGATCTTCCCGTTCTCCACGGAAGCATACGGGAGTTTCTCCTCGAAGGAAGAATACTTCGGAGCATTCCTTTTCGTTTCCTTTCGATAACCCATGCTCTTGAAAATGCCGTGGGAGAGCTTGCTTTTCTTGGAATTTTGGGTTGTACTGTTTCCGGAGAAGGGGAGAGCAGAGTCCTTTTTTCGAGTGATATCTTTTCCCCCTAAGTATTTTATGCTAGCGGGCACCTTGTTTTCGGGGGATACCGTTCTTTGCCACGATATTTTTTGAAAAATTTTCTTTGGAAACACTTTTTGTGTCTCTTGTTGAGGAGGATTTGTGATGGGTAAAAATGTTCTTGCTTTCCTTGAGGAACGAGGTTTTATCGAGTGGTCAAGCAACTCTGAGGCTCTAGGGAAACTTTTTGAAGAAGAGACCGTAACGGGATATGTGGGGTTTGATCCCACTGCGGATAGCCTCCACGTGGGGCATCTCATTCCGATTATGGGACTTTCCTGGATGCAGCGCATGGGACATCGACCTATTTTTCTCGCCGGAGGAGGAACGGGGCTTATTGGGGATCCTTCGGGAAAGAGTAAAGAACGAAATCTGCTTTCGCTGGAGCAGATGGAAAAGAACCTTGAGGCTGTAAAGAGGCAGTTTGCCCGTTTCGTGGATTTTGGCGATAAGGGAAAAGGAGCTCTTCTCCTCAATAACTACGAATGGTTGGGGAAACTCGGTCTCCTTACCTTTCTCCGAGACGTGGGAAAATATTTTTCCGTGAACTATATGGTCAATCGGGAGTATGTTCGAAGCCGTCTCGAGGATCCGGAAAAATCCATTAGCTATACGGAATTTACGTACATGCTTCTCCAGGCTTATGACTTCGACCATCTCATGAGTCACGAAAATTGCAGGCTTCAGATGGGAGGAAACGATCAGCAGGGTAATATTATCGGCGGTATTGACCTCGTTCGGAAGAAATCCGGAAAAGAGGTCTTCGGCGCAACGTATCCTCTTCTTCTTACCTCTTCGGGGAGTAAATTTGGAAAAACCGAAGATGGAGCAGTGTGGCTTGATCCGGAACGCACAAGCCCTTATCAGTTTTATCAGTTCTGGGTGAATACGGAAGACCAGGATCTTCCCAAACTGCTTCGCCTCTTTACCTTTCTTTCTTTGGAAGAAATTCTCGAGATTGAAGAAAAGGCTCGCCGAGAACCGGAAAAACGCCTGGGACAGAAAACTCTGGCGGAGGAAATTACCCGGATCGTTCACGGAGACGATGCCATGAAACGCGCACAGCATGTGAGCGGTATTCTTTTCGGAGGAGCCTTCTCTCCGGAGGATCTTGATAAGGAAACTCTGATTCTCCTGGAACGGGAAGTCCCGGGACAAACCGTTACACGCCTTTCCGAAACTGTGGCGGATATGCTCGGCGATGCGGGAGCTTGCAAAAGCAAGGGGGAAGCCCGCCGCCTTATCCGGGGAGGCGGAGTTTCTCTCAATGGGGAAAAAATCCTTGAGGAAGCTCAGGGGCTGACGGAAGGAGATCTCCTTTTTGGAAGATACCTTTTCTTCCGGCTGGGGAAAAAACGCTTTTTCATGGTTTCTTTGTTAAAATAAAAAGGGGCTGTTCTTTATCTTTATAACAGAGACCCCGTCTTTTAAACAGGGGTCTCTGTTGTTTTCTATTGGAGTCCTTCCCAAGAGAAGCCGAAAATAAAGAAAGCAAAAGCTCTTTAGGAGTGCTTAGAGGAAGTTCGAAGAATATCGTGGTCAGATCAAATCTTTCCCATTAAAGCAAGGACCAGCGATCTTCGGACGGACAGGGGAGGCATCTGTGTATTCTCGTAGGAGAAACTGGTTCGAGCGGAAAAGCAGGCAACGCAGGTAAGCCTTCTCTTGAAATTTTGAGAATAAAAAACCTCTTTTTTCTCGGGAACGCTATTGCATTTCCGACCTGTCGGTACAGGAGAAAAAGAACCGGGTTATGCCGCCATAACGTATGGTGTCGCATGGCTGTTAGGAGGAACGGTATGGGAATATCCTGCATATGGTATATAGCCAACGATGTGCTCCCTTGGGAGGTTGCCGTGTTGCGCCCCATAGCAAAAGAGATGATTCGCCAGAACCACTCTCTTTCCATCTACGGATGGTCTCCGGAAGATTGGAAAGAGCTTCCCTTTGTTCACTGGGGAGGAATGAGCGGGATAGAGCGAGGGATACGGAAAGCCCTGCATGGAAAATTATGGCATGTTTGGGGCAAGATGCCTCAATGGATGTCCCTTCTCATGTTCCGTGCCCGAGTTTTGCATACCTCCTGGAGGCCCCAGGGAGGGGAATCCAAGGGAGTGCGGGTTTTTTTTGAAGGAGACTTTCCGGATCCCAAAGGATACCGGATTTTTCCCACCTTTGACAAGGATTGGCTTTGGGGGCTCTCGAATCTCCCTCCGGGAATTTCTCCGAATCCCCAGCCCCTAAGTGTGGCAATCTCTTCAGATCGTCCTTTTTATCCTGCCGCTCTGGATTCTCTGGAGCCATGGATATCTTCGGTGCGTTGGATCTCTCCCGGTGCTGTCCCCCGATGGGGAGGCGAAGAGCTCCCTCTGACGAAAGAGATTTTTGCCTATTGGAAGGAGTATGGAGGAGTACTGCTTTTTCCAGGACCTCTCTCGCTTTCAGATGTCTGGCTCGGAGGATTTGCCTCCATGCTTGCTATCCCCGTGGTAGCTCCTCCAAGCCCCCTTTGTGAGGATTTCTTTGGCCCTGATGGATATATTCCCGTTAAAGGGTCTCTTGCGTCCAGAGAATCCTGGACTCGGGGAATAGATCGGGGTACGTCCAAGGAAGGGCGCAATGCCGCGGCAAGATGCAGAATAAGACTAGAGCGACTCTATCCTCTTGAGGATGCCTTGAAAAGCCTTCTTCCGGTCTATTCTCGCATGGAGCACTCCTAGCAATGAAGCATGAAGGTGTTTTCCCTTTTTTTATGGAGGGTCTTCTTCACTGGGTCACTCCGGGCTGGCGTTGCCGCGCTCTGGTTTCTCTGGCTTTTCGAATGCTTTGGGTGTCAAAAATACGGAAAAAAGTGGCCATGGGAAACATGGAAAGAGCTTTCCCGAAGGCTTCCGAGAAGTTCAAAGAGGAAATTCTTGAAAAACACTATAGACATCTGGCTCTTTCGCTTGGGGAATATCTTGTGCTTTTGAAGAATTCCACAAAAATTGAGGATTACATGAAGCCCGAAGAGGAGAAACGGAACTTTCTGGATGACCTTAGAGACAGGAGGGAGGGAGCGGTAATCCTCACCGCGCACATGGGAAATTGGGAACTCCTGGCGGCCTGGCTGGCTCACCGGGGATATCCTATGCATGCCATCGTCCGACGTCATGAAAAAAAAGGAACCGAGGCTTTTGTGGAAAGTGCGAGGGCCCGGGTGGGGCTTCATACCATATCCAAAAGCGATAACATGCTGAAAGTCCTTCGTCTTCTTAAAAAAGGGGCCTTCGTGGGTATTTTAGGGGATCAGTATGCAGGACGCGAAGGCATTTCTCTTCCGTTTTTTGGTTATGAAACCTCCTGTTATTTCGGGGCCGCAGCCTTGGCACTTATGGCAGGAGTGCCTCTGGTGCCCGTGGTTTCCTGGAGAAATGCCCCTTTTTCACACTGCGTACGCGTCTGTTCTCCGCTTTTTATTCCTTCTCGGGAAAAGAAAAGTGATACGAAAGAGGTTTCTCGGGAAGAGCGGATAGCCGCGCTTACGGAAGCTGGCAACAGGGTGCTGGAAGAATGGATCCAGGAGCACCCTGAGCAGTGGCTTTGGCTTCATAGGCGTTATCGTTAAGGCCTTGGAGGGGTTTTTCAGGAAGAAGTGGTTCTTTCGATTCTTTTTTTCTCTTCCACGGTAACTCCCCCAACGGCGTAGTGCTGATCCGGCATCTCCGAAAGAATGATGCGTACCTGTTCTTCCTTCGTACCGATACTTTCGCAAACCGCTTTGGTGACGTTTCTCACAAGAAGTTCTTTTTTCTCCTGAGAGCGTCCTTCCAGAAGATGGATCTGTATGATGGGCATATTTCTCCTCCTTTCTGTCTTTACATGGTGGAACTACATGCGCTAGGGTAGCTCTTTTTCGGGAACCTCTTCAGTTTTCGTGGGCGCCGTCCTAGGTAATACAGCGTATATTTTGAGAACCGCGTTGCTCTTTTGATACCGTCATAGTAAGCTATGAGAGAGACGATAACTCTAGAATTATAGCAGAAGGATGAAAAAAGGAGGTGCCCTCATGTTCTATGAACTTTTTTCTGATGGAACCATAGCACGGTTGCCCGAGAATACCGCTATTCCCGAGGGACTTCCTTCGGAGGTGGTGCCAAAGGTTCTTCTCTTTGCCCCCTTCAACCGTATTCTTGTGGGACATACCTCCTTCTCCGGGTATGACCGCTGGCTATGGGGCAAATTGCACTCTTCCGAATGGAAAGAAATACAGCTCTACGAAGCATCTCCCTTAGTGCTTTCCGCACCGTGGCAGGCTGTACGCCTTGAACAGAAAGTAGTCTCTTTCCTGCGCAATACCCTGCTCGGCCAGGTTGTGCCGCCGGGCAATCATACCGCAGCGCTCAATATGCTTCGAGAGACCCAAAGGCATACTCCCGGGTTTGTTATTTTCGAAGCCCTGGAGGATGGAGAGTCTCTTTGGGAGTATATTCTGGGAGATCCCGATCTTCGGGCGGGATACTGGGGATTCCGTTTGGCCTCCCTTTGGGGAGGCGAGCCTATGGCCGAAAGAATTCGCCTCTGGCTTCGGACTGCCCGAACTCTTTACGATGCTTTTCTTGCCCGCCCCCGAATGTGGGGGTTTCTTTCACAGCCTTTCGATCCGCTTTCCTTGAACCAGATAGAAGCCCTGGGCTTTAGGCGGGATCAGATGGAAGTTCTGCGGAATGTAGAGGAAAACCCTCTTGCTCTGGCATCTTCATCGGGATATCTTGTTCAATATGTTTTCGAACCCCAACATTATCCGGAAGTGCCCATGGAGTCCCTTCCCACATCCATGCTCCTCTACCTTTCCCGAAAAGTATGGAATCAGGCTCGGGAGGAACGCCGGCTTTCTCTCAGAGAAATCGTTCTTTCCGCTTGGGGTTTTTTGGATGCCCTTGATGCAGAAGCTCGATTTGCCTCCTATATGGGAGAAATGTCCGTTCCCTGTGAAGCTCATTTACCTTGAAAAAACTCCAGGAAGTATGTCTTCGCCGCTCTTTATCTGGATTTTTGACGCAGTAAGGGTTTCAGGTTTATTTTGTTTGACGAAACTCTGCGAAATCTCTATAATTGCGAGTTGCTTGTACAACGCTTGATGCAGGTTTTAAAAAAGAAAGGATTACTCTTTCTGCCTGCAGGCAGCGGAAAGGAGAAGATGAAATGTATGTAATCGTTGAAGCAGGAGGCAAGCAGTACCGTGCATCCCAGGGGGATGTGCTGCGAGTGGAAAAAATGGATGCTCAAGTGGGGGATGCGGTAACCCTGGATAAGGTGCTTATGCTGGCGGATAATGAGAATGTCCAGGTAGGAAGTCCTTACCTTAATGGGGTCTCCCTTTCCGGCAAAGTGATCGCTCACGGAAGAGAGAAGAAAATCTCCGTTTTTCACTACAAAAGAAAGAAAAACATCCGTAAATTCCAGGGGCACCGTCAGTATTATACGGAAATTCTTGTAGAAGGAGTCTCCCGGTAGAAGGGGTTCTTAAGAACTTTTCCGAAGAGAATATCATGATATCCGTACATTTTTTGCAGGAAAAAGGAGTTATGCGTGGAGTCGCCGTAACGGGACATGCGAGACATGACGTATACGGAAAAGATATTGTTTGTGCTGCGGTCTCTACGCTTCTTCAGACTCTTGAGCTTGGCTTGAGGGATGTCATGAGATTTTCGGATGCTACAGTTTTTACAGAACGCAACGATGCGAAAGGATACATGCGCATCTGCTGGACTAGAGAGAGCGGTATCGGAGATTCCGTTCTTTTTCAGACCATCATGCGAAGCTTATGGTCCATTCAAAAGGGATATCCGAAAAATCTATGCGTTAAGGAGGTCTGTTTTAATGAGGATCTTTAATCTTCAAATTTTTGCTCACAAAAAAGGGCAGGGCAGTAGTTCAAATGGAAGAGATTCCCATAGCAAGCGTTTGGGAATCAAGAGACACGATGGCCAGGTGGTGCAGGCTGGGACGATTCTCGTGCGCCAGCGGGGAACCAAAATCCATCCCGGTCAGAATGTAGGACGAGGTAAGGATGACACTCTTTTCGCTCTTTGTGAAGGAGTAGTCTGTTATGGAATGAAACGGGGACGCAAAGTCGCAGCCATTCAGACTGTGGTAGAGGCTGTCTAGACGTCATTTCATTTCCCCTTCTCGAGGGCAGCAGAAAAATCCGACATGTTTTCTGGGGGCCTAGCCCCCATTTTTTCTATATTTTTTTGGGGAGTTGTGGCGATGCGTTTTGTCGATGGGGCAAAGATTTATGTTAAAAGTGGTGACGGCGGGAATGGATGCATGAGTTTCCGCAAAGAAAAGTTTGTGCCCAAGGGAGGCCCTGATGGAGGAAATGGCGGGCACGGAGGAGATGTCATCTTCGAGGCCCGGGAAAACCTTCATTCTCTTGGGGATTTTGAAAATGCGAGGCACTTCCATGCGGAAAACGGTGTGGGGGGAAAGGGAAAGAAAAAACATGGCAAAATGGGATCCTCCCGAATAATAGAAGTTCCCTGCGGAACGTCGATTTATGACGACAGCACCGAACAAATTCTTGCGGAACTCATGGTGCCGGGAGATCAATTCATAGTTGCCCGAGGGGGGCGAGGAGGGCGAGGGAATGCTCACTTTGCAAACTCCGTCAACAAGGTGCCCCGTTTCTCTGAAAAGGGAGAACCCGGAAAAGAACTTTGGGTTCGCCTTGAGCTGCGCCTTCTTGCGGATATCGGGCTAGTGGGATTTCCCAATGCAGGGAAATCGAGCCTTCTCTGTTCTTTTTCCAATGCCAAGGCGAAGGTGGGAGAATATCCCTTTACGACCATAACGCCAAACCTGGGAGTTATTTTTGCGGGGGATCATCGGATCACCGTGGCAGATGTGCCGGGACTCATCGAAGGAGCACATCAGAATAAAGGATTAGGTCTTTCCTTTCTTCGTCACATCGAACGGACCGAACTTCTGGTGCATGTCTTTGATCTTTCTCTTTCAACAGAAATGGTGCTTCAGCAGTGGGAGATTCTGAGAAAAGAATTTAGCGCTTACAGCGAAAAGCTTTGTGAAAAGCCTCTTCTCGTGGTGGGAAATAAGAGGGATCTTCTTGGAAACGCCTCGGAGGTTGCCGGAGATTTTCAGGAATTTTTCCAGAATCTTGGAGTTCCGGTGTTTTTGACGAGTGCCAAAACCGGGGAAGGGATATCCGAATTTGTTGAGTATATCATCGCTGCCTACCTCGCAAAACCAAAAATTCCGAAAGTCTCCCGGTATTATGTCGATCAGAAGGGACTCGAAGAGGACGTTGCCTTTTGGGGGAAAGCTCAAATCGTCTTTTTGGAAGAGGGGACACCGAATAAAATTCAGGTTCTCCATCCTCATTTGGAAAAAGCGGTGGCTCGGTATGATTTCGATCAGGATGAGGCCTTACATCGTTTTCACAACGTTCTTCAGAAGTACGACGTGGAAAAAATACTTCTTGCCTCGGGAGCCCGAAGAGGTGATACAATTATCATCGGCACTATGGAGTTTGAATTCGAGCCGGAACTTGCAGAGTGATTTTCATCTCCACCAAAAAACTCCAAAAATCAAAATAGCGTAGGTAAAGGAGTGTACGATCCTTTAAAAGCGGGGAGCCGCGGAGAAAACGCCCAAGAAGGCTCTCGTTGCCCTGTTTTTGCGTTGCCATGGAGAGGAATGAAGTGGATAAACATGTCTTGAAAAAACGTCGCGTAGGAATTATGGGAGGTACTTTTGATCCCATCCATTACGGCCACTTGGTGGCTGCAGAGGAAGCGTACTCCTCCCTGCAGCTCTCGGAAGTTATCTTTGTTCCCACGGGATCTCCCCCTCATAAATCGAATTCCTACGTGAGCCATGCGGAGCACCGTTACACCATGACGTTGCTCGCAACTCTCGATAATCCTCATTTCCGGCTCTCTCGCATAGAGATTGAACGAGATTCTCCCAGCCATACCATAGATACTTTGCGAGAAATGCAGCATTGGTATGCCCGGGAAAGCGTGGAGTTCTACTTCATCACAGGCATGGATGCGGTGCTGAATATCCGTTCCTGGAAAGAACCTCATGAAATTGCCCGCATATGCCGGATAGTCGCAGTGGGGCGCCCTGGATATGAAACTTCCGGCTTGAACGATCTCTCTCAGGACATGGCGGATTCTCTCGTTTTACTCCATATTCCACTCCTCTCTATTTCAAGTACCGAAGTGCGGGGACGAGTTCAGGAAGGGCGAAGTATCCGATATCTGGTCCCTTGGCTTGTGGAACACTACATCTACAAAAATGCTCTCTATATACGTGGTGGACGGTGATAAAGACCATGGGAAAAATTAAAGTTTTTTTGTTAACACTTTCGGCTATCCTGGCTGTTCTCGCAGGAATCTCCTACCGCCTGACAGATTTTATCCTTCCGGAGGCGGAGGATATCAAAAAAAATATCCAATACGACACCGTTACGGGAGCCATCAATATCCTGCTTATCGGCGAGGACAGTAACGATGGTTCTCACCGGGCAGATGCCATAGCGGTTCTTCGGGTAAACGTGGACGAAAAATCGGTAAAGATTCTTTCTCTTCCTAGAGATACTCGGGTAGAAATTCCCGGCAAAGGATGGCAGAAGATCAATCATGCTTATGCCTATGGAGAGGTGGATCTTCTTCGAAGAACCATCATAAATTATCTTGGAATTCCACTGAATTACTATGTCGCCATAAACTATGCCTCCTTCCCGAAAATTGTGGATCTTATTGGTGGTGTGGAGATCTCTGTGGAAAAGCATCTTCGCTATACTGATCGGGCAGCGGGGCTTGTTATTGATATTCCTAAGGGAATACAGCATATGAATGGAGACACGGCTCTCAAGTACGTACGATTCCGAAACGATGCCTTGGGAGATATCGGAAGGGTCAAAAGACAGCAACGCTTTATTCTGGCTATTTTAAGTAAAATTAAATCGCCGAGTATTGTGGCTCGATATCCCAAGTTAGTGGGGGAGAGCATGAAGATGGTGAATACGGATCTCTCTCTTTCCCAGGGACTTCAGCTCGCGTCATACATCCAACAGCTTTCGGTAACAGGAGATCTTCAGTTTGCCACGCTTCCCGGATATCCTTCCTATATTAACGGCATCAGCTATTGGGTGGGAGATCTGAAGGCGGCTTCCATATTCCTCGCCACTAATACTTCCGATGCAAATGTTTCGGGAGATGTGGTGTACTCTCGGGATACTATAGACACCTCGGATTTTGACCTCATGGCGGAAAGAGATCTTCATAAAACCATGGAGTCCGTACTTCAAGACATAAAAACACCTATAGCAGTCCTTAATGGTGATGGTACAAAAGGAATCAGTGCGGTGACGGCGAAAAAACTTCGGGAGTTCGGCATAGACGTAGCCTATGTGGGTAACGCCAAGCATTTTGATTATCACGCATCTCTTGTACTGTACCCTCCGGGAAAAGGAGCGGAAAGCCGGGAGGTTGCCGAAGCTCTGCGGCTTATTTGCGGCATCCCTCAGAAGCTCGTGCGTGAGGATAGCAGCATAACCTATGTGACTCTTCTTTTAGGCCATAACTATAAGACTATACAGGGCCAGGTGGAGGAAAGTTTTTCTCAATAAAAATGAAGAAGAAGGATTTTCCTCTCTTCTGAATAACCTGCCCGGCGGGGAAAAATAACGAAAACTCTTCGATGGGTTCGGCATTTTTGCTTGTTTGCAGTATTATCGAATCGAAAGGAGATCGAAAGATCTATGAGTGAGGAGAAACGCAGTACTCTCGATGAGGACATCAGAGACCTTTGTCTTGGATTAGCGGCACACTTAGAAGGAAAAAAGGCGGAAGATCTTCTCGTATACGACGTACAAAAGCTTTCCGCAGGATTGGGAGATTTTTTTGTCTTAGCCACAGGGAATTCTTCGGTTCATGTGAAGGCCCTTTACGAAGAGGCTCTGGATTTTTTTGAGGCCCGGGGTGTTGCTATACGTCAGGAAGGCCGGGAAAGCCTCCGATGGAAATTGATCGATGCGGGGGATGTGGTCGTTCATCTCTTTACCCGCCAGGGGCGAGATTTTTATGCTCTGGAAAGAATTTGGGGAGATGGCAGAATAATCTACCGAGGGTCTGAAACTTCGGTTCCCGAGGCTTCAGCATATATGGCAAATCGCTCTTTTCAGGGAAAAGAAGAGATATAAGTATAGAGAAAGCGCGAAAAAGAGCGGAGGGCCTTCTCCGTTTTTTTTCGCGCTTTTCTCATGTCCTATAATGTATCTTATGTTGCGTGACGGGGGTTCTGAGAATTCCTGGGCGTTATTTCAGGGTATGTTCCATGGCTTTCTGAACCATGGAGGCAAACGATGCGGCATCCAAAGAGGCGCCTCCGATAAGAGCTCCGTCCACGTTTTCTCTTTCCAGAAAAGTCCCAATGTTCTCCGGCTTAACGCTGCCTCCGTAAAGAATGCGTGTGGTTTCCCCGAAGCTTGCTGTTTTCAAAGATGTCAGAACTGAACGAATATGTACGGCCATGGTTTCCGCATCCTCCGGAGTGGCATGTTTACCCGTGCCTATGGCCCACACAGGCTCGTAGGCCACAAGGATTTCCTCTTCTACCCCCACGGAAGATGCGAGAGCTTCTCTGAGCTGCCTCTCCACAATTTCGAATGCCTTGCCTTCCGTGCGCTCTTCCTCGGATTCTCCCACACAATATACGGGGGTTATTCCATGAGCGAGAGCAGCTTTAATTTTTTCGCCTAACAAAAGCTCCTTCTCGAAAAAATATTTTCTGCGCTCGCTATGTCCTATAATGACATAATTGCACCCTATTTCTTGAAGCATTCCCGGGGAAATCTCCCCCGTGTAGGCACCCTCCTCTTTTTGATGGATATTTTGAGCTCCCACGGAAACGGGATAGGATGTACAAAGATGCTGCATAATTCCGAGGCTTGTATAAGGAGGAAACAAAAGAACATCTATAGTATGCTTCTCTTGAAAGGTTGTAAAATCGAGATCTGAAAGGTGTTTTTTAAGAGCAAAAATAAAATTTGCACTGCTTTTCGGGGTGTGGAACATTTTCCAGTTTCCTGCGATGCATAAAGGTCTTATGGTCATGAAAAATTTCTCTCCTTTCACGATATAACCGCATGGCATAGCCTTCGTCGGGATATTTGTGAGACGCCCAACAAAAGGCGGGCCGGAGAACAAGAGGCCCGCCCTATTGTGCGTCATGTTTTATTTGAATTTTTTCAGGATTCTTTCTTCACAAAGGGGGCGATTCCCGGGAGGGCCTTTCCCTCGAAAAATTCCAGGCTCGCTCCTCCTCCGGTGGATACATGGGTTACTTCTTGGGTAAGATGGAAGACGTTCATGGCGGAAGCACTGTCTCCTCCACCTACCACGGTAACGGCACCTCTTTTTTTCGTAACTTCCTTTAGAGCAATGCCCACTGCCTTCGTGCCCTCCGCAAAGAGCGGGTTCTCGAAAACTCCCATGGGGCCATTCCAGAGCACCGTAGATGCTTGGGATATTTTTTCCCGAAAGATTTCTATCGTCTTCGGCCCGATATCGAGCCCCATGAGATGTTCAGGCATTGTGTCCGGATAGATGATTTCACCGGTCTCCGCCTGAGGGGAAAGACCTCCGAGAATATCCTGAGGAAGCAAGATTTCCACGCCTTTTTCTTTGGCTTTTTCCATCATGTCTTGAACGAAGGGTATCTTTTCTCGTTCGCAGAGAGACGCTCCCACGGAAAGACCCTGGGCTGCAAAAAAGGTGAATGCCATGCCCCCTCCGACAAGAATGGTCTGAACTTTGTCAATGAGGTGTTCGATAACACCGATTTTATCACTTACCTTGGCACCTCCGAGGATCAGAACAAAGGGGCTCTGGGGGTGATCCCGTACCTGGCTGAGGAATTCCGCTTCTCGAGCAAGAAGAAGTCCCGCAAAGGAAGGAAGGAAGGCGGTAATCCCCTCGGTGGATGCATGGGCTCGGTGGGAGGCGCTAAAGGCATCCATCACAAAAAAATCAAAAGGTTCTGCCAGAGCCTTTGCAAAGGTGGGGTCGTTCTCTTCTTCCTCAGGATGGAAACGAAGATTTTCAAGAAGCACTATTTCCTGCCCTCTCCGAGTTTCCATGCACTTCTCCACCTGTTCCCCCACACAATCCTCGCAAAAAAGGACTTTTTGATTCAAAAGATCCTGAAGAGGTGCCACCAGAGGGCGAAGGGAATATTTCGGAACCACTTCCCCTTTAGGTCGTCCGAGGTGAGAGATGAGAGCAATTTCCGCTCCTGCCTCAAGAAGTTTTTGAATGGTCGGAATGTGTGCTCGAATTCTAGTATCGTCGGTTATGTGTCCATCTTTGCTGAGAGGTACGTTGCAATCCACTCGAAGGAGCACCCGCTTTCCTTGAAGTAAGGATGCATCAAAGACGTTAAGCTGCAACGCTAGATCCCCCTTTCGACGATATATTGGGCGAGATCGAGAATTCTGCAACTGTACCCCCATTCGTTATCGTACCACGCGAGGGTTTTTACGAGGTTTTCCACCACTGTGGTATGCATGGCCGCAAAAATTGAAGAATGCCGATCCCCTACGAAATCCATGGAGACGAGATCCCGTTCCTCATAGGCAAGGATCCCCTTCAAGGCTCCTTCAGCAGCTTTTTTCATGGCGGCGTTTACTTCCTCTACCGTGGTGGGACGTTCAAGTTCCGTGGTGAGATCCACCACAGAAACGTTCGGCGTGGGAACCCGGAGAGCTCCTCCGTTAAGTTTTCCCTTCAACTCCGGAATAACGAGAGATATGGCCTTGGCGGCTCCCGTGGTGGTCGGAATTATGGAAAGTGCCGCAGCCCTTCCCCTGCTGAGCTTGCTGTGAGGAAAATCGAGAATTTTCTGATCGTTTGTGTAGGCATGGGCAGTTGTCATGAGGCCTTTACGAATACCGAAGGTCTCATGGAGTACTTTGGCTACCGGAGCAAGGCAGTTGGTAGTGCATGAAGCATTAGATATAATATGGTGTTCTCCGGGAGAGTATTTTTCTTCGTTCACTCCCATGACAATGGTAATGTCCTCATTTTTTGCAGGTGCTGAAATAAGAACCTTCTTCGCACCTCCTTGGATATGGGCATGAGCTTTCTCCGCATCCACAAAACGTCCTGTGGATTCGATGACGAGATCTACCCCCAGGTCTTTCCAAGGAAGCTTTGCTGGATCCGGCTCTGCAAGGACGGCTATTTTTTCATTTTCGATAAGAAGATCCGTTCCCGAAAGGGCAACTTTTCCGGGGAAACGACGATGTACCGAGTCGAATTCGAAAAGATACGCCAGGCTTTCAGGCGAAGAAAGATCGTTTACCGCAGCTATGGAGAAGGTGTAGTTGGACTGTCTCTCAAAAAACGCCCTCAGGGCGAGCCGCCCTATTCTGCCAAAACCATTAATGCCAACTCGAATCTTTGTCATGATTTTTCCTCCTTTAGCTCGCTAATTTTAAAATGTACCCTCTGATGGTATGGAGCACCACAAGGTATGCACCACCATGTGCCGTTGTGTGGCTATTATCCTTGGAATGGCTTTATGAGGCAAGGGCAACAAGGAGAAACAAAAGGTTTCGGAAGTTATTTTTTCAAAAGGTTGGAAGAATTTTGGAGAACCAGCTTCTCAATCTTTTTAAGCCGGTATTCTACGGTACTTTTGCTTACACTTTTTTTCATGGAGGTTCCAATTTCACGAAGACTCAAGGTAGGGTTTTCGATACGCAACGAAATGAGTTCCCCTATTTCGGGAGATAGAAAAGCGTCCAAGCCGAGGCGCTGAGCCTCTTTACAGAAAGCAACCTGATATTCCGAGGCTCGAAGCGTTTTCTTGATGTTTGCATTATCACAATTGACAATTTTATTTGCCTGGTTCCTCATGGAGCGGAGCACGGCTATTTCGTCGAAACGCAGCGCCGTAAGAGGAAGTCGCAGGGTGACGAAAAAAGAGTAGATGGATTGAATTTCCCGTATCATAAGCTCTGCTTTGCCATGTCGGATGCGGCAGAAGGTTCGTATGGTTTCTTCGGAGTTTTGGAGAAAGGTGATGATTTCGGGTATCAAAGGTGTTTCCGGAAGACGGATAAGAAGATAATAGCCATTTTGGGGAAAGTACTGCCTTCCTCCTCCCCCCCAGAGCCCCCCGAGCCATAGGGGGAATCGGCGTCGCCCTTCTTGGAATATCTTTTGGTTAATTTCATCAAGCTCTCGAAGTCTTTTTTCGGGGAAAGTGAAGGTAATTTTCTTTTTGTTTCCCTTTTCGGGAAGCAAAAGGTTTCCCGCGAAGGGAGTTTCCGATTCCCATTCCGATTGTGCCCAGAGTTTTTGGATACGGCGATAAATCCATGGTCGGGAACTGATGATGTTTTCCGGCCTGTCCTTGGATGCGAGAGCCGTATAGATGCCCGCTATCTCTGTTTTTGCGGAAAGAGAGTTGTCTATGGAACGATGATTCCATTCGTCCCACATGAATTCGCTGTAGTTTCTCATATTCCCCCGGGAGCATTGTGCTTATAGAGCCGAATGATTTCTTCCGCGAGTCGGTTGCTGTTATGTCGCAGAAGGTTGTCTCTTTCGATGGAGAGAAAGTCTCCCGCAATGCATACGTAGTCGGAAGAACGGAAGCTTTCTATAAGGGGAGTGGCTCCATCTCGACGATACTTCTCCACAATGTCTTTGGGGATGCTCCCGTTATTTGCAAAAACGTAATCCGGCCAACGTTCAAGAAGTTTGTGAATCCAGAAGATATGATCCTCGAAGGAAAGACCTTCGGTTTCTCCGGGCTGGGTCATAAGGTTTGCCACGTAGATAACGGGGCTTTCCGACCTTCTCAGGGCTGTGGCTATGTCCGGCACCAGCAGGTTGGGAAGAACGCTCGTGAAGAGGCTTCCGGGACCGAGTACGAGAATATCTGCTTTTTCAATGGCCTCAAGAATTTCCGGGAGAGGGGTCACATCCGAGGGTTCGAGCCAAATACGCCGGATTAAGGAACCTTCTTGGCTTATAGCAAGTTCCCCTCGAACAATCCGATGATCTTCGAGCTCGGCGGTAATTTGAATAGCCTCAGTGGTTACAGGAAGAACGCGCCCTCGGATGGCGAGAAGGTTATTCATTTCCTCCACGGCGGTACGAAAATCCCCCGCAATTTCAGTGGCTGCAAGAAGTATGAGATTACCGAGATTATGCCCCGAAAGTTCCCCTCTGTCAAATCTAAAGTTAAGGATGTTGTTCAGGTAATTATCGTCCTCTGCCAGGGCCACAATGCAGTTCCGGATATCCCCGGGAGGGAGCATACCCCATTCTTGCCGGAGCCTTCCGGAGCTCCCTCCTTCATCGCTTACGGTTACTACTGCCGTAATGTTTCGGGTATAGCGTTTAAGTCCTCGCAAAAGAGTGGAAAGTCCGGTTCCTCCTCCAAGAGCGACTACATGAGGCCCCATGGAAAGGCGAAGATGTTGGGCGTGACGAATTTTTTCCTCTCTTTTCCGCAAGAGAGAAGCCATTCTCCGGCCTCCTCGCTGAAGATAGAGAGCGAAAAGGAGTGCACTTCCGAGAAGCCCCGCAAGAATACCAAGAAAAAAATCGCTCCATGGGCTACTCACGAATATTCCTCCTTGTCGATATCCCTATGAAGAACTCGCACAGGAATTTTACAGGAAAAGAAATACTCTTTCATTTTTTCAACCACCGCTACGGATCGATGGCGCCCTCCAGTACATCCCACGGCGATATGAATAAGGCTTTTTCCCTTGGTAAGGTAGTAGGGAAGGACGCTATTTACCAGGGAACATGCGGCATCAAGGAAAATTTTCGCCTCGGGGTACTGAAAGACAAATTCCTGAACGGGAGTGTCTTTTCCGGTGAAGTAACGTAACGTGTCATAGTAGAAGGGATTTGGCAGAAAACGTACGTCGAACAGATAATTGCAATTTTCCGGTAATCCATATTTGAATCCGAAGGAGGATAATTCCAGGGAGTAGGAGTGTTCGGGATCTGCGAGAATTTCGTTGGTGATCACACTCTGGAGCTTCTGAATAGAAAGCGCCGACGTGTCTACAACCCTGTCCGCCAAGGCCTTTAAAGGGGCAAGAAGCTGTCGTTCCTGCCGGATTGCCTCAAGCAGGGAGAATCCTCGAAAGGGGTGCTGTCTTCGAGTGGTTTCGTATCGGTCAAGAATTTTCTGATCCTCCGCATCAAAAAAGAGGATGGTGGTTTTTTTGATTTGCGAGCGAATTTCGTGAACCACGAGAGGAATTTTTTCAAAAGAAACGTCTCCCCGGACATCAATTCCCGCAGCCACGCCTTTTTCCAGAGCACCCTTGTGATGCTGCAGAATGTCGATGAGTTGGAGCAAAAGGGCGGGGGGAATATTGTCTATAACAAAAAAACCATGATCCTCGAACATGTTAAGAGCCGTGGATTTTCCGCTACCGGAAATGCCCGTGACGATGAAAAACCGGGGAATTTTTGAAGTGATCTCTTCCGAAGGTTCGAGTGTCTCATGAGTGGTCATGACCACACTCCCCTCCCCATCCTTGAGCGATTTCCACAGCGTGTCGCAGTGCAGGAGCCACCGCGGCAAGGCACTCCAAAGCACCTCGCCGACTTCCGGGGAGACAAAGGAGAAGGGCCTTTTTTCTCAAGACGCCTAATCCTCTGGAAAGAATAGATCGGCGGTTTCTCTCTGCAGAACTGAGGCGCATGTATTCTCCGATTCCCGGGATTATCTTTTCGCCTATTTCGAGGAGAACTTCGGGAGTAACGTCTCGAGATGAAAGGCCAGTACCTCCTGTAAGGAGAATGAGATGACACGGGTCATCATGCTCTGTCCAATCCAGGAGAACCTCACGGATTTTTTCCTTTTCGTCGGGTACAATGATGCTCCGGGATACTTCTACGCCGAGTTTTTTAAGGAATACCTCGAGGGCCGGTCCCGAAGTATCCTGACGTTCACCCCGACTTCCCTTATCGCTAACGGTAACAACGCCTCCCTTGAGGGGAGGGAGAAAGCGAAGGTGTGAAGAGATTTCCAGGGATACCTCTCGAAAAAGGGATACTTCAATTGCCTCCGAGGTTGCTCTCGTTACTTTTCCCCAACAGTCATGGTCTTTCCGATGCGTGACATACCAGCCCTGTTGCGGTAATTCTCCGGGAGATAGGGTGATTTCCTGAAGCTTTTCGGAGGATGGGAAATTCCTTTTTTTTCGAGGAAAGGAAAAAAACAGTTTTTCTTCTCTCTCTCTAGAAGGTGCAGAAAGGTGAATTTTCGGAAGAGATTCTCCCTCGAAGGAATCACGAATTTTCAAAATCCGGAACATCCGGGCTTTCATGGTATTCATAGGTTCCACTCTTTCCCCCTGATTTTCGAAGCAAGCGAATAGGGCCGATGGACATTCCTTTATCGATACCCTTGCACATATCATATACCGTAAGGGCTGCCACGGAAACCGCCGTAAGAGCTTCCATTTCCACTCCCGTGGTTTCTTGGGCCTTTACAGAAGCTACAATACGTATTCTCCGGCATTCCGGATGCATTTCACACAGTACCCGTACTCCCGAGAGCATGATGGTATGACAGAGAGGAATGAGTTCGGGTGTTTTCTTTGCTCCCATGATCCCTGCCGTTTCCGCTATGGAGAGTACGTCTCCCTTTTGAATTTCTCTGTTTTCCAGAACCTTCCAAAGATGTTCGGGAAAGGTTATCCATCCTTCTGCAAGAGCTTCCCGAAGATTTTTTTTCTTTTCCGACACATCCACCATGAGGGGATGTCCTTGTTTATCCAGATGAGTAAACGGCATTATTTAGCCTCCTATGGAGGACATGTGGCAATGTCCGAGGTTTGTGATTTTCTGCCATGTTTCAGGTTTCGCCATAAGGGCCTCTTTCATGACAAGCCAGACCATGGCAGTGTTTTTGGAGGCTACCGCTTCTTTTAGCGAAAAGAGGGTGTCCGAGAAAAGACAGGGTTTCACTTCTCCCGAGGCGGTAATGCGGAGACGATTACAGGTTCCGCAGAAATGATGAGATACTGCCGCGATGATTCCTATCTTTTGTCCAGTTCCGGGGTTGACGAAATACTCCGCTGGTCCCGCGCTGTGATCGCTTTTACCAAGAAGTTTCCAGGAAGAAGAGTCTGGAAGGGCCTTAAAGATTTCCTCGGAAGGATAAAATGAATTTTTTCCCCAGACTTGGTCATCCAGAGGCATAAACTCGATAAATCGAAGGGTAAGTCCCTCTTCCCGGGCAAAATCCAAAAGATTCCCGATTTCACCATCGTTGAACCCTCGCATGAGTACGGTGTTTATCTTGACGGAAAGGTTTTCCTGTCGAGCTGCGCGGATTCCTTTCAGAACCTTGGCAAGGGAACCGCACCGGGTAATTTCCCGGAATTTCTCCGGGTTCAGAGTGTCAAGGCTCACGTTTATTCCGGAAATGGCAAGTTCTCGAAGCCTGGAGACATGTTCCTCAAGGAAATGACCGTTGGTGGTAATCGTAAAGTGCATTTCTTCGAGCGTCTCCCTGGCTTGGGCGAGAAATTCCATAAAGCCCTTACGGACAAAAACCTCTCCTCCGGTGAAGCGAACTTTTTTTATTCCCATTTCGCTGAAGGAGCGAAGAAGAAAAAGCACGTCTTCATACGGAAGAATATCCTTATGTTCCATAAGAGGAATTCCTTCGGCAGGCATGCAGTATTGGCAGCGGTAGTTGCATCGGTCGGTAAGGGAAAAACGAACGTACGTGATGTGGCGTCCCCGCCTATCTGTTAACTGCTCCATCGATAGCCTCCAAGTCGATCCACCGCACTTCTCCACTGGGGATCTTCGGTGGTTTTCAGAAATGCCCGGATTCCCGGATGCGACATATGTCTCTGGGGAATAAGAATTTCGAAAGGCTCTTCGCAAAGAGGAATAAAATCGAGAGAAAAGAAGTCCGCCGCGGCCTTGATGCCGATCATGGCCTGAATCTCTCCTCCTGCGATCATGGCTGCGCCGTGAACATGGCCCGAGCAAAGATATTCATATCCGCGTATTTCTCCAGGAGATATACGATGTTTTTTTAAAAGCATATCGAGAAGAGATCGTGTGCCGGTTCCTACCTGGCGATTGACAATGGAGATTTCCTCCCGGGAAAAATCTTCTATCGTCTTGATTCCCAAAGGATTTCCCGATGCCACGATGATTCCCTGGGAACGCCAGTAAAGAATGGTGCGAAACATATTCTTCAGTTCAAGTTGCTCGATGAAGGGAGTGTTATATTCCCCGGTTTCTGGATCCACAAGGTGTGTAGCGCCAAGATGTGCTTCGTTTCGTTTCAATGCTGCAAGACCCCCGAGGCTTCCCGAGGATCGTACCAGGAGCTCCGCTCCGTAGCAAGGTATCCTTCCCTGGATAAGATCAATTCCAGGGTCGTTTGACCCCTGGTAGAGTATTTTAGCAGTTCCTAGGGATTCTTTTTTTATCCAGACATCCAGGGGGTCGTTTTTTTGAAGCTCGTAGGCCTCCTCCGGAAGAACCGCTATTCCTTCAGCTTCCGCCATGGAACGGAGGGAACTTGACCCGGATCGAAGAGGAAGAGCATAAAGAGTGTCATCGATGGATACAGTGCGAACTCGCAGCCACTCCAGAACTCCTCTTGAAGAAGAATAGGGAGTGAGAAGAACGGTTTTTTTCTTTCCCCGGGGAAACAGGGATTCCAAAAATGCAGTGCCTTCGAAAAACCCCGTTTTCATGAGGGTTATTAGAGGATAAAGCAAACCCCAGAGGGTTACCAGCGTAGACATGGGAAATCCTGGAAGTCCCAGTACGGGAGTTCCTTTAATGGCGCCTAGGATTGCCGGACGTCCGGGTTTTGTCCGTACTCCCTGGAAAAGCACCGTTCCCAGATTTTCAAGAATTTCCAAGGTATGGTCTCTTTTCCCCTTGGCAGTTCCTGCTCCCACGAGAATAATGTCCGAATTCTCCAGAGCCTTGAGAATTGCTTTTCCGATATCCTGAGCACTGTCGTTCACAGAAGGAGAAAGGTGTACAGAAACTCCCCACGGAAGCAGGGTCTTCTCCACCAGGAGGGAGTTGGTGTTTACAACCTTTCCAGGGGAAGGGATCGAGGAAAGCCAGGCTTGAGGCGAGAGAAGTTCTTCTCCTGTGGGGATATAGGTGATTTGAAGAGGGCGAAGGACTTCTACCGAAGAAATCCCTGCGGCAAGAAAAAGGCATGCCATTTCCGGAGTCACCATCTCCCGTTCTCTTCCGAGGAGATTCCCCTTAGATGTATCTTCTCCAATAGTTCGAATATGTTCCCAAGGATGAACCGGTTCGTGAATCAAAATTGTCTTTGTATTTTCTCCATAGGAGATGTCTTCCACCATAACCACGGTGTTGAAGAGCTCCGGTATGGGGGAGCCCGTGTTTACCCACTGGTATTGAGAAGGCCCGAGGCTTTTGGGTTTTCCCGGAGTAGCGCCTATGGATTCCGCTGCTTTAAAGGCAAATCCATCCACTGCCGATGCATGATAGTGCGGGATATTGTTTTTTGCTATAACCGGAGCTGCTAAAATAGATCCGGAAGCGTCCTGGGTGTCCCGAAGAACCTTTCGATCTGCTCTGGAAAAGAGTCCCTCATTGTAGGCCCCCCTCATGAGCTCCCAAGCTTCTCCTAGAGGAACATGGGTTTTGTGCGTTTTTACCATAATAGGACCTCCACGGAATCTCCCTTGCGAAGTGTTTCTTCATGCTCCTTAAGGACCACGAATCCTGCCATTTTTCGAAGAGCCGATATGTACCCCGATCGAGAGAGCTTAGGAAGCGCGTCACCTGAAGGAGTAAATGTGCAGGGAATAAATTCCTCCACTCCCGTCTTTCCCACCAAATCTCCGGCAAGTCGAGCCGTTACAGCGGTATGAAAGAGTTCCTCCATGCCAAGCATGGATCGAAGCAAAGGGAGTACCACCGCCATCATGACTACCATGCACGAAAAAGGATGCCCCGGAAGGCCGAAGGCAATTTTTTTCTTTTCCCGATTTCCCCCGATAAGGGTGGGCTTGCCGGGTTTTATGTTTACTCCGTGTACGAGAAGTCCTGGGGAAGAAAGGGTTTCCCGAAAAAGTTTTTCGCAAAAATCCCGGGTACTTACGGAGGAACCTCCGCTGATAAAAACAAGATCGTTTTCCTCCAGAGCTGCGGAAAAACCCTTTTTGAGAAGAGAAAAGTCGTCCGGAAGAACTCCATAATAGGTGCATGTGCATCCCCACTCCTCCAAGAGAGCGTACAATGCCCATCCGTTCGCGTCCCGAACGCATCCCTTGGAAAGTTCGGGAGTATCCACCGATCGAATCTCGTCACCGGTACTGATAATTCCAGCCCGGATAGTGGCAGTGGGGATATGGGTGTATCCACCTGATGCGAGAAGTCCTACGTTTGTGAAATCGATCCGCTCTCCCCGAGAAAGAATCGGCGTATTTCGGGGAATTTCTTCTCCCTGAGAAACGATATGATTTCCCTGAGGAGTGCTTGAGCGTAGTTCAATAATATCGCCTATTCGCTGGATCTCCTCCTCCATGACCACAGAATCGAAACCAGGAGGGATCTCTCCTCCCGTGTAGACACGGACTGCGGTTCCCGGAAAACCTCTTCCTTGAGCCGGGGCCCCCATGGGAACCTCTCCGGTGACGGTGAGAAAAACCGGGGAGGAAGAGGAGACTCCCTGGGTATCCGAACTTGTCACGGCATACCCATCTCGCAGGCTCCTTGAAAAAGGTGGATAGTCCAGAGGAGAAAGGAGATCTCGGGCTATTCTTTTTCCAAAAGCCTGGGAGAGGGGAAGATTTTCCGAAGATATATCCCAGGGAAAAGAGAGAGAGGAAGATACCAGAGAAAAGACGCTTCTCCTTGAAGAGAGGGTTTTCAGAACTTCTGACATGAGGCTTCTCTCCTTATTTCATGGCCTATCGCAAAAAGTGACTTTTCAAGAAAATCACGGCTTTCTCAGAAAAAAGAGAAGTCCTTTACATGTCCACCACGAGGGTGGGATATCCCTTTCGGCGAAGTTCTTTTTCAAGTCTTTCTGCATCTGCTCTGGTTTTTCCGGCTACCACGCGAACCCTGTAATAGGTTTTTCCATTTACCGTTCCCGTCGTAATAAGAACATTCTTTTCGGTTTTTTGGAGGGTCTGCATGAGGGCTGTGGCTTGGTCCCTTTTCGTAAAAGCGCCGACCTGTACACCCCAAGATCCCGCTATTCCTGTAATTGCAGGAGCAACAGGTGGTGAAGAGGTTATTTTAGGCATGGAAGGGGTTTCCTCTCGGGGTTTCGAGGAAGCAGGTGGGGTCGGAGGATTTTTTTTACCCACAGGTACTGCAATCTGCATAGATTCAGGTTGTGCAAAAATTGATGAAGCTGTCCCGGGCTTTCCCTCCAGAGGCGGTTTTGCTGGAAGGCTTTGGGCAGGAGAAACCGGTGTGGGTTTTTTCTCCGATGCCACATGCTGTTCCGAAGAGACAATCGGGGTTTCACTGGTTTTTCCGGGCAGAAAAAAGAGCTTTACTCCCACTATGAGCAACCCTAAGGCAACAATGCCCACGAGAGGAAGCATAAGCTGTCCAAAGGCAAAAAGCGGCCGTCGCATCTTATATCGTCGTGTTCTTCGGGTTCCCATAATTTCCTCCCACAGATATCTTTATGCTGTATCTTCACCGGCGCGGAAATTGTTTCAAGGCTCTTGCGACTTCCCGTTCTCCCCCACCAAAAAACGGATAAACTCCCGAAAGAGAATATTTCCGGGAAAGTACCCTCTTGTCGTGAATAGGTATCCGGGCAGGGATCCCGGAAAACACTCTTTGGAGTCATTTCTCAAAGGAGAAATGCAATTTCAGGGTTTCCGCAGATGAAACTCATGAAGAGCACTTATGTAGCTTGTAAAAGCTGCATAAGCGTTTTTCGTTTCAGGTTCTTCCGAGTACTCCAAAGAAAATCGTAGATTACGATCCTCGTTGTTTTCGCCGAAGGAAGGCAGGCTTATCGATTTCTTCCATAGGGAGCCCATTGATAACAAAGAGGTCTTCTCCGTCGGTGATGGAGCGTACTTCTCCCTCTTCAAGCTCCAACCTCTTTCCTCCGTGCGTTCTATCCGAGATACTGCCCGAAGTTTTGACTCCTAAGGATTGGGCTGTAAAACCCGTAGCAATGACCGTAATCATAATGGAATCTTCCATAGAGGGGTCGAGTACGTGTCCCCAAATGATGCTCGCATCCTCATCCGCAGCTTCCGTAATGATTTGGGCTACCTGATGAATTTCATGGATACCGATATTTGGCCCTCCGGTAACGTTGAAGAGAACACCCTTAGCTCCGGTCATGGAGGATTCCATAAGAGGGCTGTTGATGGAAGCTTTTGCTGCCATTTGGGCGCGATCTTCACCAGAACCCTCTCCGATTCCCATGATAGCGGATCCTGCATTGCTCATCACGGTTTTTACATCCGCAAAATCCACGTTTACGAGGCCAGGTCGGAGAATGAGATCTGTCACACCTTGTACAGCCTGACGCAACACGTCATCTGCCAGAGCAAAGGTGTCCGAGAGAGGAGTAGTTTTGTCTGCAAGCTGAAGCAGCTTGTCGTTGGGAACCACGATGAGAGCATCCACTTTATCTCGGAGACGTTCGATTCCCTCGTTTGCTTGGGAGATACGCCGCTTTCCCTCAAATTTGAAAGGCCGGGTAACGACAGCCACGACCAAGGATCCCTGCTCTTTTGCCACCTCTGCGATAACCGGGGAAGCTCCAGTGCCGGTGCCGCCTCCCATGCCGGCGGTAATAAAAACCATATCGGCTCCACTCAAAGACGCCTTGATTTCATCGGAAGATTCCTTGGCAGCCTGGAAGCCTACTTCCGGGTTAGCTCCTGCCCCAAGGCCCTTGGTCATTTGAGCTCCAAGAACAATACGATTTTTCGCTTCCGAACGTTCCAGGTGGGCGATATCCGTATTAGCCGCAATAAACTCTACTCCCGAGACGCCGCTTCGAACGATATGGTTCAGGGCATTGTTACCTCCCCCACCTATGCCGACGACCTTTATGACTTCCCGAAACTGTCTCGTGGGTTCTTCGATTTGGAACATTTCAGGCATAGCGAAACCTCCATCCCCCAAGTGTTATTATGTATGTTTACAAGAAAAGTTTTTTTCGTGTAAAACCTGTTATCCTCAAAACCTTCCAGGTTATTTCAATAGTTTAAAGACGTCATCCAAGAGCTTTAAAAAAGCTCTTTCATGATGTCCCGCAGTGTGTTGAGAGCACTGCCCTGTCGTGGAGATTTCCGATTTTTCTTCTTTGAGATCCCCGATTTCGGAAGAAGAGTTTCTTGAGGGATATCCTGATCCGGGTCAATATATTTCATCGGGTTTTTTTCTTTTTCGATGACATAGCGGATAATTCCTGCGGCCGTGGCATATTCCATGCCATTTCTACCGGGAGGAAGTTTCTGGTTGTCTGTGGGAAAAGCAAGGCGTACCGGAAGGTCGAGGGCATCCGCAAAAATATTTTCCACTCCCGCAGTATTGGCTACTCCGCCTGTAAGAGCGACTCCGGCAGGGAGCATGGAAATTCCAGCTTTTTTGATCTCCTTTTTGATGTATTGCCCCGCAAGTTCCTCGAAACGGCATCCCACCACGTCGAGGACATCTTTTACGGTACATACGTAGGTCTTTCCTCGGGAGTCGAATTCAAGCTCGTCAGAATAAGAGGCGGGATCCTCGTCAAGAGAGACTTCTTTCTTCAGGGCTTCCGCTTTACTGAGAGGAATGCGAAGTACGCAGGCAAGATCATTCGTAATATGATCTCCTCCTATGGGAATCACCGAAAGGTATTTTGGCTTACCGTCAGTGTAGAGGGCTATGCCGGTAGTTCCTCCGCCCACGTCAATCATCAAAGAACCTGCGTCAGTCTCCTCTGACGTGAGTACTCCCAAGGCGCTGGCAAGAGGTTTGATGACAAATCCCTCGAGCTGGAGTCCCGCTCTCCGTATGCAGGTGGCCACATTTTGCACTGCCGCAGTCGGCATAATCACCGATTGGAGCTCAATTTCCAGACGAACTCCTGTCATGCCGAGAGGGTCATCAATACCAGGCTGTCCGTCGATGGAGTATACCACGGGAATCGTATGAAGAATGCTCTGATTCGAAGCAACCGTTACCTGAGTACGGGCAGCTTCAATGACCCGCTCCACGTCTTCTCGGGTAGTCTGTCGAGGGACTCGACCGAGAGCGATCATTCCTTTAGAAGGTATGCTTTGGACCTCGCCCCCTCCAAAGGCCACGGTGACTCCCTCTACAGGAAGTCCTACCATTTTTTCTGCATCCTCCACGGCAGCACGAACAGACTCCACCGCCTGTTCAAGGTTTACGATAAGCCCCTTTCGTATTCCTCGGGATGGAGCCTGACCAATTCCAATTATCTGAGCATTGGCGGACGTTTCATCCCGTTCCGCAACAACAACAACAACCTTACTTGTACCGATGTCCAGCCCAATAATTAGATTTGGCAGACTGTTCAACATACCTCTCTCCCTTCGCAAGGCAGGGTTAATATAGCTCCTGTACGATAATCTTGTCCGGATAGGTTGCGTCAAGGCACATTTTCTGTGAGGTTCCCAGCTTCTGCAACAGGGCTTTCACCGCCCTATCGATTTGGGGCCAGTACTCCGGTTTTTCTCCGTCAAGAATAATGGTAATTGCTTCAAATTCAAGAAGTACCTGGAAACGAATTCCTTTTTTTTGAACCGTAAACGCCGGGATTTTCCGGAAAAAATCCCCCTCCGAAAGAGCGTGAATGTACCCCTCTATTCTATCCAAAGGAGCCAGAACATTGCAAACCCGCCTTTTTTCCGAAGAAGATTGAGAAAGTGCCACGGGGGAATTCAAGCCTTCTCCCCAAATAATCCTTGGAATTGAAGAGAGAAGGCGATCGGTGTCTTCCTGGGAAAACTCCCAAGCCCTCCCCTCTCGGGAAACATTCCAAAGAACGTGGTCCCAGTATATTTGTAAAAAAACTTCGAGAGGTTCTACCCTGAGAGAACAAGAGCGCCAAGGAACATAGCGATACGAAATGTTTATAGGGTAGTCCTTTTCTATCTCTTTTTTTATTTCAAAAAAAGAGAAAATTGTCCCTGGGAAAAATCGAAAATTTGCTTTTCTCAGGAAATCATCCATTACTCCGAGATACAGGGAAGAGCCTTCCAGGGACAGATGCTGTAATCGGAGGAATTGGTAATACTCCTCCATGCCCCAGAAAAATCCTCCGAAAAAGCTTAAAATGCAAAAGGCCCTAAGTAAAGCGGATTTCCGAATTTTCAAAGCCCACAAAACGCACCTCGGGATACAGGGGGATACCGGTGTTTTCCATCACCTTTTTTCGGCAAAGAACGATAAGGTCCAGAATGTTCTGAGCCGATGCCCCGTTATAGTTTTCTATGAAATTTGCGTGTTTCAGGGAAACTCGGGCTCCTCCGATTACGGCACCTTTGCAACCGCTTAACTCCAGGAGTCTGCCCGCATGCTTGCCAGAGGGATTTTTGAAGACAGATCCGGCAGTTTTTCCGAAAAGGGGCTGCCCCTTTCTTTTTTCGGTAAAACTCCCCAGATTTTTTTCAAGAATTTCCGGAGATGTCCGGTAAAGTTTCAGTGCACATCCCAGTATAATACCTAGATTCCGGGAGAGCGACGAAAAACGATATTCCCAATGGATATCTTTCCCGAGAATTCTCTGTACAGAAGCGTCTGGAAGAAGGACATCCACATATTGTACCAAGCTTCCGATTGCCTCCCCCTGGGCTCCCGCATTTCCTATCAAGGCTCCCCCCAAACTTCCGGGGATACCTACGCTGAATTCCAGCCCCGAAAGAGAATGTCCAAGAGAAAAACTTAAAAGCTTTCCCAGAGATACTCCGGAGTCCGAATAAATCGTGGTCTCTTCAGAAGAAGAAGCTGGGAGCAGACTCAGGGTTTTCATTTTTTCCGTGAAAATTACACAACCCGGAAAGCCCTTGTCCGCGACAAGAACGTTACTTCCTCCGCCAAGAACTGTATAGGGGAAAGCTTTTCGCAAAATGCTCGGAAAAAGAGTTTTCAGATGCTCCTGACTTTCAGGAAAATAGGCATATGCCGCTTTACCTCCTACATCCCAGGTTGTTTTCTCTTTCAGGGAGTAGTCCTGAAGGAGAGAGGGAGAGAGCTCGTTAAAGAGTTTTTGCAAAGACCCGGGGGGCTGCATTTTTTCCCACCCCGTTTTCCCGCAGGGCTTTCTGAAGAATTGAACCAAGAAGGTTAATGTTTCCCGCTCCAAGGGTGAGAATAAGATCCTTCTCTCCGAGGATCTCCAAAATTTTTTCTCGGGCTTCCGTCATGTCATTACAGTATGTACATGGATGTCCCTTCTCAAACATGGATTTCTCGATATCTCTCGAAGAGGCTTGCCAAAGGTTGGATTCATCTGCCGAATAGATAGGCAGGAGAAATATCTGATCCCCTTTCGCAAGAGCCTGAGCGAACTCCTCGTGCATTGCGGCGGTTCGGGAATATCGATGAGGCTGGAACGCCACAATAAGCCTGTGCTCGGGGAAGATGTTCCTCAGGGCTTCAAGGGTTGCGCTGACTTCTCTTGGATGATGCCCATAATCATCGTAAATCAGGATGTCTTCCAGGGAGTCCACTTTTTGAAGTCGCCGTTTGGCTCCCTTAAAATCATAAAGCGACCGCACCACGGTAGAAAAGGGAATGCCCAAAGACATTGCCGCAGAACATGCGGCTAAGGCATTGAGAACATTGTGGGTTCCCGAAAGCTGAAGCTGTATCTGCCCCAAAACTTCTCCCCGGAAATTCACAGTAAAGCGAACCCCTCCTCCGGAAATGTGGTGTACCTCGGAAGCGCGCCAGTGACAATCTTTTTCCCATCCATAGGTTACGATATCCCTTCCTGGGGGCATGTCGTAGCGCACCAGAAAATCCCGTACTCCCTTATCGGCGGCACAAAGAACAAGAGTGCTCGTTTCCTTGGTATTTTCAAGAAAACGATAGAAACTTTCCTGAACGGAAGCGATGTTAGGATAGTGATCTACATGGTCCCAGTCTATATTCGTTATTATTCCTATGGAACATTGAAAAAGTTCGAAAGAGCCGTCGCTTTCATCAAGCTCTGCCACCATATAGTTGCTTTGGCCGAGCTTGGCATTTCCTCCGATATCACAAAGTTCTCCGCCTATGGCCACGGAGGGGGAGACTCCTGCGAATTCGAGAATGAAGGCCGTCATGGAGGATGTGGTGGTTTTACCATGAGCCCCGGCGACACCGATACCGAAACTTCCGTTGAAAAGCATGCTCAGGATTTCTGCCCGCTTGGCCATGGGAATTCCTGTCTCTTTTGCGTAAAGAAGCTCTGGGTTGTTCGGAGAAATGGCACTGCTGTACACGAGAAGATCCACATCTTTTCCCTCAAGATGGTTCACGTTATGCCCCATAGAAATGGGAATGCCCTGGTGAAGCATTTTGTCAAGGTACGATGAGCAGGACATGTCGCATCCGCTTACCTGGTGCCCCTTTTCGATAAGCAGCTGCGCAAGGGCGCTCATTCCGGCACCCCCGATCCCCATGAGATGGATTTTGCATGACTTTTTCGAAAAAAAACCTCTATCGTTCACTCGGGGCATCTCCCTTCGTATACGTTGCTGCCATAACATCGAAAATTTTCCGGTTTGCTGAACGAGCTTTTCCGGAACTCCAGGTATAATCTTCGGTCCAGAGGTTCTTCTTTGTTTTTTTCATGAGGAGCACCTCGTTAAGACGTTTTTTCAGAGTATCAAAAGGTTCGTTTTCTTTCCAGAAGCTTCCCCCTCCAAGAGCACTGAACATTTCAGCGTTTTTTTCTTGATGCCCATCGGCAGATTCAGAAAAGGGAATTATAACCCCCGGAATATCATAGGCAAGAAGCTCTGCCAGGGTAGATCCTCCTCCTCGTGCAAGAACTGCCGATGCCAGGGAATAGAGAGGTGACATGTCCCATTGAGACTCGAGAAAGGTGACATTTTCTCTCTTTATTTTCTCACAGCAAGGAGTTTTTCCCGATAGAATTACAAAATGACATGACGCATATTCTTCGCATTCGGAAAGCCTGAAAGCTAGGCCTGCCAGCAGAGAACTTCCCAAAGATCCTCCGAAAACCAAGATGATTTCTCCTAAAGGACAAGGGGTTCCGGGAACTAGTTTATTCCATGCGTCCAAAACATGCAAATGCTGTAATTCCCGAACCGGTATGCCGGAGAAAATAAACTTTTCTTTTTCCAGGTACAGACACTCTTTCCAACCGGTGCAAACAGGAATTCCAAGGCGGGATGCAAGCCGTGTGGTTCTTCCTGCCAGTACATTTTGTTCATGAATGAGCGTGGGAATTCGAAATATCTTTGCGGCAAAAATAAAAGGCACACAGAGGTATCCTCCGAAAAGAAAGAGGCCTTTCGGAGGGTTGCAGAAAAAGGATGCAGTTACGCAACATGTGGCGTATGCCATGTCAAGATACCGTTTCAAGGCTCCAAGCAACCTGCTTCCTCGGGGAGACCCGGAAAGGGGAAGACAATGGGGGTTTTTCCCATGAAACAGGAAAATCCTTTTTTCAAGATCTCGGCTTCCCGTATAGTATCGTGTTGTCAGGGTTCCTTGATTTTTTTCAAGCCAGGATCCAAAAACCAATGCGGGGATAATGTGCCCCCCCGTACCTCCTGCCACAATAGCCCAAAATTTTTTGTTTTTTTTCATGAGGTTAGAACCTCGCGTCCAATGGCTCCTTCTCGTTGCATTTTATGAGAAATATTAAGTAAAAATCCAACTTTTATCCAGGAAGTAATCATGGAGCTGCCTCCATAGCTCAAAAAGGGGCAAGGCATACCTGTAAAGGGAAGCAGGTTGAGTACTCCTCCGAAATTGACGATAACCGGAAGGATAAGGCTCAACGTAATGCCCCAAAAGAGATTTTTCTGCAACACGGTGCTGCATCGAGAAAAAAGCCTCTGTAAAAATATCACAAATCCAATGTATAGTAACATAAGTGTGCTGGTTCCTATTAATCCATATTCCTCCCCCACACTCGAAAGGATGTAATCTGTGTGAGTTGCCGGAAGATAGTTGAGTTTTTGCATTCCCCGGCCAATGCCGACCCCCGAGATCCCCCCGTTTGCAAAAGCAATGAGCCCCTGTATTGTCTGGAATCCTAGATCGAGAGGATCTTCCCAGGGATCGAGAAGAGCCATAATCCTTCGAAGCCGGTACGGGCGGAAGACAACAAGAGGCGTTAGGATAAAAAGAGCTCCGAGGGATGATAAAATCGGAAAAAACCACCCCTGGGCCTGAATTACCATTCCCATAACAATTCCAAAAAAAAGGATGGATGTGCCCATATCCGGCTGCAACAAAACAGGCAGAATGCTTAAAATGAGGATGAAAATAACTACCACGAAAACTCTAAAAGGTCTTTTTTCCGATAGAGTAAGCTTTTTCGCCACATGGATTACCAGGAAAAGGGATAAAAGCTCCGAAGGCTGTATGGAAAGAGGTCCCAGACGTATCCAACGAGCAGCTCCCCCTGCAGTTTTGCCAAACACCGGTGCAAAAGGGAGAAATACGAAAATTAAAGCGAGAATCCAGAAAAAACCGCTGTGTCTTAAACAAAAATCAAGAGGAAAAACGTAGGCTGCTGCCATGCCCAGAATTCCGAGAAAAAGCCACACCAACTGTCGTATTCCTACTGCGTAGGGATGCCCCGTAAGAGAGATTGCTTCTTCGCTCGTGGAGGAAACGATCACAATAACGCTGAAGAGGGAGAGAAAAAGCGGTATAACCCATAAAAGGGGGGCCTTTTTCGGGTGACTCATGGAGAAAGCCTTAGTTTCCCTGCGGAAGTATCGTAGTATGTTCTCTTTACAAGATCTCGGAAGTGCTCTCCCCGCTCCGTGTAGCTTCTGTAGGCGTCCCAGCTTGTACATGCGGGAGAGAGGAGAACTGTATCATTTTCCCGGGAAAGACTCAGAGCGTGGGAAAAGGCTTTTTCAAGCGTAGGAACCACGTAAAGATGGGGGCATTTCCCTTTCAGAGCTTTTTCCAAGGAGCATGCTTCAGCTCCAAAAAGTATTGCTGCCCGGGTGTTTTGGAAAACCGCTTCTGCAAGCTCTCCATACTCTTCCCCCTTTCCCTTTCCTCCCAAGAGAACGATGATCTCCCCTTCCAGAGACTCCAAAGCGGTTACCGTGGCTGCTACGTTGGTTCCTTTGGAATCATTTACGAAGGTTACTCCTTGGAGGGTTCCCAGGTTTTCACATCGATGAGCGAGAGGAATGAAGCTTGAGAGTCCTGCGAGTATATTTTTCGGGTCGCTGTTCGATTTCCAGAGGATTCCCAAGGAGGCGGCGAAAGCCGCATTTTCTACATTATGCTTTCCCAGAAGGGAAAGGTCTTTCCGAGGATCAAAAAGAAAGAACTCCCCATTTTCCTTTCGTAAAGCCACTTTTTCAGGAGAAGCAGAAATTCCCCGCATGGGGGACGGATTTCCTTCCGCTCCTTTCCAGAAAAAAGGAAATGCTTCGATATGGGAAGGGAAAATTTTTTCGGGAAAATACGAAACATCCTGAAGACGGAAGATGAAGGGAAAGGCATGGGAACCTTTCTTGAAAAGGTGAAGCATTTTCATTTTCGCCTTTACATAGGCTTCATATCCTCCGTGCCAATCAAGATGATCCGGAACGATGTTGGTGATGCCTCCTCCGGACAGGCAGGGGTTTTCGGCCCAGTGAAGCTGAAAACTGCTAAGTTCTGCTACAACACATGCATAGTTCTTGAGAGCCACTTCCCCCAAGGGAATGCCGATGTTGCCTCCCGGGGAGACCATATCCTCCCCTAGAGCCTTTTGAAGAAGGTGCGCCAGAAGGGCTACGGTAGTACTCTTTCCGTTGCTTCCGGTGATACCGATAATGTCTCCCTTTATATGGGGGGAGACAAAGTCAAGCTCCCCCACCACGGGGATGTTCTCTTCGCGCGCCATGCGTACCATTTCCGAGGTTGGAGGGATTCCGGAACTCAGAATAAGAGCGTCCGCTTCCAGGGCCCGGGGCGAGTGTGTTTCCTCCCAGAGAATTCCTTGGGAAGAGAAGAGAGACTGCACCTCCCGGGGAAGAGGAGATGTCTCGGTCACAAAGACAGAGAGGCCAAGCTCTTTTCCGAGAAGAGCGAGGGCTTGGCCGCTCTTTCCGGCCCCCACCACTGCAATGGAGGAATAGTTTTGAGGCAGTATGTTTTTACGAAGCTCTTTCATGTTTCTATCGTCTCCCCCGGATTTTTTAAATAACCTGCTTTCCCCATAAGGCGAGAAAGCAGAGTATACACAACAGGTGTATCGTAAGAAATCGGATCACGATATGGGTTTCCCCAATCCCCTTCATTTCAAAATGGTGATGCAGCGGGCTCATGGCAAAAATTTTACGGTGAAAAGCATGAATAGCTATCAGCTGGAGAATAACCGAAATAATTTCCAAAGCGAAGATGCTTGAGAGGGGTACAAGGATCCATGGGTTTCCGCAATAGACAGCCCCCACAAAAAGAAGTCCTCCCAGGAAATGAGAGCCCACGTCTCCCATGAAAACCGATGCGGGATGGCTGTTATGCCATAGAAAACCCAGGGTGATACCTATTCCCGTAGATGCGAGAAAAAGAGCATTTCCATACCCTCCGATAAAGGCAGCTCCTCCGAGCACGAGAAAGGATCCCAAAGAGCAGAAGGATGCAAGCCCATCAAGGCCGTCGGTTATATTGACCGCATTCACGATCCCTACTCCCAAAAAAAGGGTTATTCCCACATCAAGTAAGGGGGAATAAGAAACAAAGATGTACGGTTGTTCTTGATAGACCACGAAAACCCAAAAAACGCACAAAAATATTTGGGCCAGGAACTTCTGAAAGCTTGCGAAACCTTCGCTGGATTTAGCGGTGTATTTCAGCCAGTCATCAATACATCCTATGCAACCCATGCCAAGCGGAAAGAGAAGAATTTGCCAGAAATTCTGTTTCAGAAAAGGAGCAAAAAGAAGAAGCCCTGCCGCAAAGAGGAGGAGAAAGACAATTCCTCCCATGGTGGGAATGTTCTTTTTCTCTTCCAGATGCCTTGGAGGCCCGTACGTCTTGATATGTTGCGACACGCTCCCTGCCCGAAGCATGCGGATCCATCCCTCCTGAAGGAGAATGCCCGAAAGCACGAGAAAAAGGATATATCCGAAGAGGTGAAAAGAGGTCACCATAAGCGGAGTTCCTCTACCACGGTTTCCAGTTCGTAGGATCGAGATCCCTTTACGAAAAGGGAATCGCCTTCTCGAAGAGAAAGCTTTCGAAGATATCCGAAAGCTTCTTTGGAAGAGTTAAGCATCACAATCCTTTGGGAAAGTTTTTCTCTTTCTATGTATTTACGTATTTCGGGGGTATGCCATTCCTCTCCGAGAAGAAGTATCTGCTCAAAGGAAGGGAACAGCGAAGCCGTCCGAAGATGTGCTTCCTTGCTATAGCCCCCAAGCTCTTTCATTCCTCCCAGGAGAAGCACTCGTTTGCCGGAAAGGGGAAGATCCCTGAAATTACAAAGAGAGCTTTCCATGGATTTGGGATTGGCGTTGTACGATTCATCAAAGAGAAAAAAACCTTGGGAAACGAGGAAAATCCTTCCTCTTCCAGGGGGTACCTGAAAGGAAGAAAAGAGATCGTTTACGTCATGAGGGAGAGAAATCCCGAGAATTTTCAAGACGCCTAAAGAAAAGGCACAAGCATATACGTGGTGATCGCAGTAAAAGGGAGCTTCAAAGCTCAAGGATTCTCCGAAAAGCGAAACTTCCGCGCGAAGAAGAAAGGGCATTTTTGGGGTTGTGCCTAAATGCACCTTGGCGGAGTGAATTGCTATCCCCTGAGAAGGATGAGCCTTTTTTCCCACCGGAATTGGACGGTAGGCAAAAGATCCCCGGGAAGTGAAGAATGAAGAAAGAAGGGGAGAATCTTCGTTGAAGAAAAGATTTTCCATTCGGGGTGATTCGGCCAATTCCAGCTTTGCCCGGAGCACTCCTTCCAATGAGGAAAAACCCTGGGTATGTGCGGGAGCAACATCTGTGATAATACCGATTTCCGGAGCGTACTTCCCGGCGAGTTCTCGGATTTCCCCAAAGGAGTTGGCTCCGAACTCGAGAAGCAGAAAACGTGTGTTCTCTGGAACCGAGGCAAGGGAAAGATCGATTCCTACGGAGGTGTTGAAGCTTTCCTTTGTGCAATATGTAGGATACCAGTGAGAAAGGAGATCTTGCAAAAGGTTTTTCGTAGTAGTCTTTCCTACGCTTCCCGTAATTCCAAGAGTTTTTTCCAGAGGAAGCCTGGAGAGGCGATATTTTCCGAGGAGACGTAAAGCTTCTTCCGTGTTTTTTACAAGGAGAATTTTGCATCCTTCCGGGAGAGGTGACGGTAGAATTGATTGTTTGTTCTTTTCCACAAAAACAAGAGATGCTCCTCGGCGGAGGGCATCCGGAACGAAGGCATGTCCATCGGCGTTTTTTCCGGGAAGGGCGAAAAAAGCATCCCCCGGACGGACTTTTCTGCTGTCCGACCAGTATGCTTTCGGCTTGGGAAAGGCCTTTCCTTGAAAAAAGATCTCCCCGCCGAGGAGCTTCCTGAGAATTTCGTCCTCCTCCACGGAGGTGATGTCATGTTGTTTTTGAAATGTCATCGGTAAGAAACGCCTCTCTCCAGAGCCCATTCCTCCAAGGCTCCTTTGTCGGAAAAGGCATGGCGCGTGCCCGAAATTTCAAGGTAGCTTTCCGGTCCTTTTCCCGCGATGACGAGTATATCCTCTCTTTCTCCCGAGTCAAGAAGATGATGAATGGCCTCTTTCCGATCGACGATGATCTTGCAGGGAATCTGGGCATTTTCTTGTAAAACCCCTTGATAATTCTCCTCTGCGATGATTTGGGGATCTTCATACCGTGGGTTATCCATGGTTATGATAATGTCATCCGCATAGCGTGCTGCTGCGATTCCCATGAGAGGGCGATTGCCCGGAAAACGGTTGCCTCCGGAGCCGAAAAGTACCCGCAGTTTCCCCTGGCAGCAGTGTTTAAGAGAAGCGAGAACCTTGGCAAGGGCATCTGGAGTATGGGCGTAATCAATGATACAGGTTACCCCCTTTTCAGTACGGTAACTTTCCATACGTCCGGGGATCTTCGGAATTTGCTGTACTCCAAGGATGAGATCTTCCCAGGGTATACCATAAAGGCTAGCAAGCGTCATAGCTCCAAGGGTGTTATAGAGGTTGAATTTGCCTACCAACGGCAGAGTTATCTGGGAGATTTGCCCTTGAGGCCCCTGAAGGCGAACCTCGGTGCCTTCGGGATGAAAGGTGGAAGAAAGAAGCGTTATGTGGTGCTTGCTATTCCCAGATTCTAGACCGTAGGAGGCACAAAAATCGAAAAACTCTTCATAGAGCCGGGCTCCGTAAGGATCGTCACTGTTAAGGGCTCCATGCCAGTTTTTTCGGGTGTGTTTTGTGAAAATTGATCTCTTTGCCTGAAAGTAGGCTTCCATATTTCCATGATAGTCAAGATGCTCCGGAGTGAGGTTGGAAAATATAAGTCCGTTAAAGTCACATCCCGCTATGCGGCCTTCCATAACCGCATGAGATGATATTTCCATGACACAATCGGAACAGCCATGTTCCCTCATTTTTGCGAAAAACCTCTGAAGATCCGGAGCTTCTGGAGTTGTCCTCCCGGCCTCTTCTTTGTGAACTCCGTCGGAATACTCAATGGTTCCCAACAGTCCGCTTTTTCCACTGCTGGCATGAATAATGGATCGCATGATAAAGGCGGTGGAAGATTTTCCGTTGGTTCCGGTAATCCCAGTAAGGCGAAGATTTTTAGAAGGAGCGTCATAAAAAACTTCGGAGATCTTTCCGAGATGTTTTCGAAGATTTGGTACCACCATCTGGGGGACTTCCAGGGGGAGTTGTCGTTCGCAAAGAAAAGCTACAGCCCCTTTGGAGAGGGCTTCCCGGGCATAATCATGGCCATCCCATTTTCTCCCGGCAATGCAGCAGAAAAGGCTTTGAGGATATATCTTGGAAGAATGGCACGTGATGTCGGAAAGCTGGGGGTTCGAGACATGTTCCTCCACCTTCGCTATGGGGATCTCCTGGGTTTTGAGCATATGGACCAGTTCCCGAAAATACATGACAGCCATCCTTTCTGACTAGAAATTTTTAATGAGAAACTCCATGTTGTCCAAACTCTGGTTCGAAGGCGGAAATTTTTTCTGCTATTTTTCGAAACACAGGCGCCGCCACCTTGCCCCCTTGATCGTTTCCCGATTGAGGTTCGCCGATAACTACCAAGAGAGCGAGCGTGGGATTTTCGGCGGGCCAGAATCCCACAAAAGAAGCTACGAAGTTATCCTCCGCATAAGATCCTTTTTGAGCGACCTGGGCAGTTCCCGTTTTACCTGCCACAGAAATTCCCGGCACCCTTGCAGCTCTCCCCGAACCTTGTTCCACCACGCTTACCATGGCTTCCCGAAGGCGCTGGGCGGTGGTTTCTGTAAGCACGTGATTGCGTGTATGCTTAGAGGCTTGATATTTAAGAGTTTCATTCTCATTTTGAATGGATTCCACCAAATAGGGCTGGTAAAGCCTGCCTCCATTGGCAATGGCTGCAATTGCGGAAAGAAGTTGCAGAGGCGTAACCGCAATTCCCTGACCTATGGCAATATTGGCAGGAACCACCCCAAGCCATTGTTCAGGCTTGTGAAGAATGCCCTTCTCTTCTCCGGGAAACTGGATTCCTGTGGGGGATCCGAATCCCCAAAACCGGAGATAGTCATATCCATCCTGGGGCTTTATTCGAGATCCTATCTGTGCCATGCCTACGTTGGAAGATTTTGCGATGATTTCCCGGGGAGAAATCTTCCCATGTCCCCGTCCGAAAATTTCTGAGATCCATCCATCTGCTACCTGAATTCTGCCGGGGCAAAAAAACTCCTCCTCCCAGCCCACAAGGCCCATTTCAAGAGCTATACCGAGAATAACGGGTTTAAAAGTAGATCCGGGTTCATAAATTCTTCCGATAGCGTTATTCCGCAAAGCTTCCGAATTTGCCAGGGTTTCTCGCTGGTTTGCATTAAAAAAAGGCCAGCTTACCATACCTCGGAGGGCCCCTGATGTGACATCCATGCAAAGCACGGTGCCCCATCGGGCTCGTTCCCTTTTTATGGCCTCTCGAAGCTCTTCGGCAAGAACGTGTTGTATTCGAGAGTCTATAGTAAGGAGAACCTTTCCGGGCTCTCGAAGAGTTTGAGCAGCCTCAGGAGAGAGGATGCTCGCTACCTTTCCGCTGGCAGTTTTGGCAATCAGGTGGTTTCCCGGAGGGGAATAGAGAACGCTGTTGTAAAGAAGCTCGATTCCTGCCAGGCCCTTTTCGTCGATGTCGCAATATCCGAGAATATGAGCTGCATCTTCTCCTTGAGGATAGACCCGCTTCCCTTCCCGAACTTCATAAAGCCCGGAGAGGTCAAGGGAACGAATCGTTTCTACCGTTTCTCCGGTAAGCTTTCTTGCAACCCAAAGAAAACGACCTTCATGGGGCTGGGATAATCGCTCAATGGTTTTTTCGTCAAAGAAAGGGCGTAGTTTTGCCGCATTTTCCGGTTTCCACTCCAGAGGATCTATAAAGAAGCTTATGCTTGGTACGGATATGGCCAGAGGAACATCTCGACAATCGGAGATGATACCACGTTTCGAAGAAAGAGTGATATATGACCAGTATTGTTTAGAAGCCCGAGCTATGGCGCGTTCGTCCGGGAAAAGGTGCAGAGATACGAGACGACAGAGGAGCACAAAAAGAGCAGCGTGGAGAAGAATCCAGAGGAATGTACTGCGACGTTGGCGTCTTGTTTCAGAAGCTTCGGGCAACATGAAAATTCGGTATCCTTGTTTTAATATTCATCCCCGGCTGAAGCAAAGGGGGTGAAAAATTCCATAAGCGCCTTTTCCGCAAGCCTCAGAGGACTGGGTTCTTTTGAAGAGGAAGGGGTTGCCCCCTTGGCAAGCAAGATTTCCGGAGGAAGGCTTTTCCCCACAGGAACATGCAGCATGGCAGTTTTGTGAAAGGATATGCTCATTTGTTGAGTGTTTCGGCTTGTTTCAAGGACTATTGCAGGTTTTGTGGCCACCGCAAAAGCATATACAGACTGGGCGTAGTCGTTCTGAAGAGAGGCAAGGGCCGAGTCAATACGAGAAAGTCTTTTTTCAAGAGTGCTCACATAGATCCGCATAACTCCCAGGGAGAGAAAGAGAATTCCTAGAAGAAGAGCCGCAGCGAAGAAGACTTTTAAAAAAGATAGAGAGTATCGTTTTTGCGGTCTTTCCTCCAATACTTCGGATTTGTTCATCTCTTTGCCTCCTCTCTCCTATCGAAAAAACGGAATATCCGGAGCTTGGCGCTTCGGGACTTGTAATTCTCCTCCACCTCTTCCTGAGTTGGCTGCAGAGGTTTTTTAAAAAGAGGCACTCCTTTTTTTGTCTGCCGCCATTCCCGCATCGTATGTTTTACCAAGCGGTCTTCCAGGGAGTGATAACTTACTACAAAGAGAATCCCTCCAGGGGAGAGAACTTCCGGAGCTACTTCAAGAGCAGTTTTAAGTGCCTCGAGCTCATCGTTCACGAAAATCCGCACGGCCTGAAAAATTTTCCGCCCCGGATGTCTCCCGAGTTTACGCATAAAAGACGGAGAAAGCCCTCCTCTCAAGGCTTCCATGACATCTCCTGTGGTTTTGAGGGGCCCCTTGTCTTCTCGCGCCGCCACGAGAATTTTTGCGAATTTATAAGCGTGGCGTTCTTCCCCGTATTCAGAAAATATACGAGCCATATCCGAGAGGCTGAATTCGTTAAAAACGTGGAAGGCTGTAGTTTCTCCGGAAAGGGAACGATCCATTCGCATGTCGAGAGGACCATCGTGCTGGTAGGAAAACCCCCGTTCCGGAGAGGTCAGTTGGAGATTGGAAACCCCCAAATCGAAAAAAACAACCTTAGCGGGGAAAAACCCCTCTCTTTTGCAGAGAAAGAGAAGATCTTTGAAATTTCCCTGTACCGGAACAAATCTTTCTCCGTAGATCCTCAAACGTTCTTTTGCAAGGAAAAGAGCATCTTCGTCCTGATCAATGCCGAGGAGACGAGCCGATTTCCATCGCTCAAGCGCCGCAGCACTGTATCCTCCCAAACCAAGAGTGGCATCTACCATTAGATCTGGAGAAATGCCAGAGTCTTCCAGAATAGAAAGAATTTCGTCAATAAGAACGGGCACGTGTTCCATCATAAAAGCTCCTTCACACTCTCTTCGATCTCGGAGAAATTCGTGAACACCTCTTGCTGATAGCTTGCCCAGGTATGTTTATCCCAAATTTCCACGTGGTTATTCTGGCCAATGACGCAAACTTCCTGAATGATTTGAGTTTTTTCTCGAAGATGCGTGGGGAGAAGAACTCTTCCGGCGGTGTCAAAAGTGATTTCTGCGGCGGTAGCCAAAAAAACTCTCGAAAAATTCTGGAATTTCTTTTTATCGTACATGGCACCTTTTAGGGAGAGGAAAAGACGTTCCCACTGATCCATGGAGTAAATGGCAATGCAGGGGGCGAAGCCAAGGGATGCTACAGCTTCCTCCCCAAAGGCTTCTCGGAATTTTGAAGGGAAGACAAGCCTCCCCTTTGAATCCAATTTGTGCTCATATGTCCCCAAAAGCATGAAACTTCCCCCCACCATATGCCACTTTGTCCCACTTTTTTCTACTTTATCATGAGAAGGGGCATGTATCTAGGCCTAAAGAATTATTTCTATCCCTCCTCTGGAGTAATAAAATAATGATATGTTTGAAATGACGTGATTTCACGAGAAAAGCAAAGCACTTTAGCGATGCAGAGCTTGAAAATAATCCTGGTTTTTGCTATACTTGATTAAAATAAGAATTTCGCAGTTCACATTATCACGGGGGTGTTGATATGTCTGAAAAATGGAAAGACCGTTTGACGGATCAGCTTTGTGGTGCTTTGCTCTCCCTGGAAAACTTGGACGAGGCTTATGCTTTGCTTGAGGATATTGCAACCATTGGGGAAATCAGAGCTCTCGCTCAGAGATTGGAAGTTGCCCGTCTTTTGAGCGAGGGGTATACCTATCCCCAAATTGCTCAACAAACAGGTGCGAGCACCGCAACCATAAGCAGGGTGAAAAAGTTTCTGGAATACGGTGCAGACGGATATAAACTGGTCCTCGATCGCATAAAAGAGTAGGTTTTTGGGAAGGGTTTCCCGAAGACGGCTCGACAAAAACCCGAGCCCCCTGTTTTTCCGAGTTTTTTCGGAAAAACAGGGGGCTCGGGTGGGTAGTGTCATTCAGGCGGAAAATGAGGGGCACATGCCTCCGGAGAGGGGGCAGTCAGAGCATTTGGGGTTTCGTGAGAGGCAAAGGTTTCTTCCATGTATGATAAAGTTCAGGTGCACTTCCAGAAAACGATGCTCCGGAAGAAGGGAGCGGAAAGTCTCTTCAATTCTTCTGGTGTCATGACCTTTCTCCGCTATTCCAAGTCGCTTGGCAACCCTGGTGACATGGGTATCCACGGGAAAAGCGGGACAATGGAACTGGAAAAGAAGAACGCATGCGGCGGTTTTTGGCCCTACACCAGGCATGCTTTCTAGAAAATCTCTAATTTCCTGACAAGGACGGCTTTTGAGTTTTTCCAGAGAATATTCCCCCAGGCGACCCTTTATGGAAGTAAGGGCTTGTCGGATATAGTTTGACTTCACCTTGCTTAATCCTGCTACTCCGATAGCCTGTTGAAGATCTTCTTCCTCTGCGGAGACCATATTTTCCCAAAGGGGATATTGCTCCATGAGTTTGGCGTATGCCCGATCCCGATTCTTGTCGTTCGTGTTTTGAGAAAGAATGGTCTGCACGAGCCCTTCAAGGGGATCTTCAAGGAAAGATACGGCTTTTTTCCCCATTCCCCAGGTTTTCTCCAGGCAATCGCAGATATCAAGAAGCTTTTCTCTGGAGAAGGACGGTTGCGGAAGCAGTTTTTTTTCAGGAGTTTTACTTTGTTTTTCCTGCATAATCCTTCTTTTCCGAAGTACTTCCATCTTCCTTATCTTCCGAAACGCCACCATATTTTTTTCGCAGAAAAGCCGCTCGCTCCATCCATGCAGTAAGGCGTTGCCGTACCTTGCCATGGACAGAATCTTCCGGGTATTCTCCCGAATCATCTGCAGTTCCCGGAGTTTCGCCCATGAGAATTTCGATTCCCTCGTCGATGGTAGATGCAGACCAGATGTGGAAAAGCCCCTCCCGTACCGCATCCAGAACCTTGTGATTGAGCATGAGGTTTGCCACGTTCTGAGAGGGAATAAGAACTCCCTGATCCCCCGTAAGTCCTCGATGCTGGCATACGTTGAAAAAGCCTTCGATTTTCTCGTTAACTCCTCCGATGGGTTGGATCATGCCGAATTGATCCACCGACCCCGTTACGGCGATACTCTGACGGATAGGAGCCTCTGCAAGAGCAGAGAGGAGGCAGTAGAGCTCTGTGGAAGACGCGCTGTCCCCTTCGATGCCGTCATAGGATTGCTCGAAGGCGAGACGTGCGGAAAGAGCGAGAGGCATGTCCTGAGCGTATTTTCTGCCAAGGTAGCTGCTGAGAGTGAGAAGTCCCTTGTTATGAATGGGGCCCGTAAGCTTTACCTCTCGCTCGATGTTGACAATACCGCTCTGCCCCATAAAAACATTTGCAGTAATTCGGGTAGGATGCCCGAAAGCGTGGTCGCCAATGTCCACCACAGCTAGGCCGTTGATTTGTCCCACCTTGGCTCCTTCGGTTTCCACGAGGATGATTTTTTCGTGGTATGCCCGGAGAACATGTTCTTCGATGAGGTTGGATCGAAAATATTTTTTTTCAATAGCTTTGCGCACATCTTCTTGGGAGACTTGGGCTCGCTTTTCTTGAGTAGCCCATGCGGAAGATTCGATGATGATCTCGCCTATTTTGTTGAACTGGGTCGTCATGCGCTCTTTATGTCCCGAAATGCGGCATGCCCAGTCCACGAGTTCTCCCACGGCTTCCTTCCGGAAAGGAAGAAGCTCTTCTTTTTGGACAAATCCCGCTACGAATTGAGCAAACTCCCGCTCGGTTTCAACCTTTCGGGGCATGTCTACATCGAAATCCGCCTTTATTTTAAAGAGTTTTTTGAATTCAGGATCGTATATGGTGAGCAGGTGGTAAATCCATCGGGATCCCACGATAACAACCTTAATGTCAATTTCTATGGGTTCCGGTCGCAGTGATGCCACGGGCACGAACCCAAGCTGCTCTCCCAGGTTTTCGATGTCGAGATTGCCCGTTTTAAGAACCCGTTTAAGAGCTTCCCACGTCATGAATTGACGGAAGAGATCGTCTGCTTGGAGAACGAGAAAGCCTCCGTTTGCTTTATGAACTGCCCCGGCGATAATTCTCGTAAAATCTGTGTAAAGATGCCCCTGCCGGCTTTCGTATTCGATTTTCCCCACGGTATTGTAGTAGGTAGGGTTTGTTTCGATGATCACCGGAGCCCCGTTTTCGGGGTCATTCGAGATAAAGACGTTTACCTTGTAACGGCTAAAATCTACTTCGGCGTTTTCGTCCTTAGAGGCTGCAAGAAACATGCTGAAATTTTCGATAATGTCTTCCGTAAGAGAGGTAATCCATTCTCCCAATTTTTCGTCGGGAGAGAAGGATTCCGTAAATTCTCCAAGGTAGGGAGCGATGGCTTCTCTGCAAATTTTTTCCTCCAGCTCCTTTATTTTGTCCTTAAGGCTTTTTTCTTTGTCCCTGATAAGGCGCAGGGCTTCAAGGGTTCTCATGGATATGGCTTCAGAAATCTCCTGAAGCTCCTTTTTCGTTTCTTCCGGTAATTTTTCGAAATCCTCCTGCTGCATTTCTCGTTTGGTTTGTTCCCCCTTTTCATCCACATCCTCTTGAATAGGTATGTTGACGAATCCTTGGGGAGTACGCTTTATGGCAAATCCCTTTTCCAAAGCCCAAGAACGGACTTCTTCCATCTTCTCGTTAACATTTTCTTGGAATTCTTTGACAAGCTGTGCTTTTTCATCCTCGTACTGACTATTGTCAAAGGCTTTGCTGAGAACGAGTTTCAGATCTTCTATAAGAGAATCCAGTTTTTCTGCAAGAATTTTCCCCTGTCCTGCGGGAAGACTGAGTGCCATGGGATAGCTGGGATTCGAAAAATTATAGGCATAAAGCCAATCTGGGGGAGCTTGAGTTTCGGAGGCTTTTTTTTGAAGCTCTTTAAGAGTGTAGGTTGTTCTTCCGCTTCCGTATTCCCCCACTACAAAAATGTTGTATCCTTTGTTTTTTATGTTCAGACCGAAGGATATGGATTCCACTGCTCTCTGCTGCCCAATGATGCCTTGGAGAGGAGAAATGTCCTCGGTAGATTCAATCCCCAAAATTTTCACATCCGTACTTTTTCGCAGTTTTTCCAGAGGCAATTTATAATTATCTGCGATTTTTTTCATTGCAACTCCTCCTCTTGGTTTGCCGAATAATCGCTCCACATACCATGATATTTTCTGCATAGAGCACAAGTCCTTGTCCGGGAGCTACTCCCTGAAGATCGGTTACTGTCTCTACGTACAGTAAACCTTTTTTTAGAGAAAAGAAGAGGATGTCTGTGGATTTCGCGCCATAGCGCACCTTGGCTTGAAGCCGCATTCCTTCCAAAGATTTGGGAGGAACAAACCAGTTTACGTGAGAGCACCAAAGCCCGTAAACCTTCAGGCTTTCCGAAGAGCCTACGTAAAGAGTGTTTGTGGGCGCGTGAATGTCACATACAAACCAAGGGCCTCCCGAAAGTCCAAGCCCTTTTCTCTGTCCCACGGTATGACGGAAAAGGCCATAATGTTTTCCCAAAATTTCCCCTTCATCGGAAAGGATCCGTCCCGGTTCTTTTTTTTCTCCGGGGAGCCGGGTTTCGAGAAAGTCCTGAAGGTTGTGGTTTTTCAGAAAGCAGAGATCCTGGCTTTCAGGAACCGAGGAGAAGAGGTCGCCGAAGACTTTGAGGGCAATCCTGCGGATATCCTCCTTATGAAATGCTCCCAGAGGGAAAAGCAAAAAATCTAACATATTGCGAGGGAGCTGGCTCAACATGTAGGATTGATCTTTTCCTGGGTCGATGCCTTTTTTAAGCACAAAACCATGAATGCTTCCGCTTTTTTGAACGTAGTGCCCCGTAGCTATCGAGGCAGCTCCTTCCTTCCTCATGATTTCCAGAAGAGTCGGGAATTTTATCGTAGCATTGCAATGAAGGCAGGGGTTCGGAGTTTTCCCATTTCCGTAATCTCGTATCATGGGGGTAATAATTTTCTCTTCCATGGCATTTTTTCGAGAAACCTTTTGACAGGGAATTCCGAGGCGCGAAACTATCGCCCATACTCGTGCTTCTTCCTCGGGATCTTTTTCTCTGGTGACCACGTAACATCCAAGCACTTCGATACCTGCTTTGAGCAGATGCCATGCGGTGACGGCACTATCAATTCCTCCGCTTATCCCCACGATAACCTTCATGGCAAAGGATTTTTTCTAAGATCCGTAAAATCAATGAGTTTCACAAAGACATCCTCCGAGGAATTGGTACTTTGGCAATTGTGTGATAAAATATTACAAATTATGATGATAGGAGTGACCCCCATGGGTTGCAGCTTACAGCACATCCGAGATGCCATTCACGCAAAGCGGGGAGCCCGGGTGCGTTTTAAGTCATCTCGAGGAAGACGAAAGATAGAAGTTCGACAGGGTGTTATCATGGATACGTACCCCAAGGTTTTCACGCTCTATGTGGAAGCTCACAAGAGTACGGTCTCTTTCAGTTATGCGGAACTCCTGACTCACGAGCTTGAACTCGAGCTTGTTCCCCAAATCAAGAAAGGAGCCCAAGGAACCCGGTGTATCCGTTGCCTCCCTCAAGAGAATAATATCTAGTATTTGCTTGACAAAACCTGTAGTTTCTCCACCGCGTGCATGGCATCTACATATCTGATGGTGCCGCTTTTTGAGCGCATCACCAAGGAACTCGTAGAGATTTTATTCCCTTCATAGCGTACTCCCCGTACGAGCTCCCCATCGGTAACCCCCGTGAGGGCAAAGAAGATGTTATCTCCCTGCACCAGGTCTTCTGCGGTGAGCACTTGGTTCATATCAATATTCAATTCGACACATTTCTCTCTCTCTCGTTCGTTCCGAGGCCAGAGGGTGCACTGGATGGCTCCTCCTACGCATTTCATGGCAGCTGCAGTGACTACGGCTTCCGGAGAGCCCCCGATGCCGAGAAGGAGGTCTATGCCGCTTCCGTCCTTGCAGGTCATAAGAGCTCCACAGATATCTCCATCGGAAATGAAGCGGATTCTCGCACCGGATTCCCGAATCTGAGCCACCAGGGAATCGTGACGGGGACGGTCGAGAATGATAACCGTCAGATCCTCACATTTTTTCCCCTTTGCTTTGGCTACTCGCTGAATATTTTCCTTAACCGGTGCGTGAATGTCGATGCTTTTCGCGGCCTCGGGGCCGGTGACGATTTTATTCATGTAAAAAATATGACGAGGGTCGTACATGGTCCCCTTTTCGGAAACAGCTACCACGCTTACTGCTCCTCCCCTGCCATGAGAGGTCAGAGTGGTGCCGTCCACGGGGTCTACCGCGATATCTACTTCTGGTTCTTCTCCCGTGCCAAGTTTTTCCCCGTTGAAGAGCATGGGAGCCTCGTCCTTTTCGCCTTCACCGATAATAACGGTACCGGACATACGCACGGTATTCAGCATATACCGCATGGCATCTACCGCAGCGCCATCCACTCCGTTTTTATCTCCCCGCCCCATCCATCGTCCTGCGGCCATAGCGGCGGCCTCCGTGGCTCGCACAAGTTCAAGTGCCATATTTCTATCCGGAACAACCATGCTGTCTCCTCCTTAGGGATTTTCTAAGTATTTCAAGAGTAGCTCCTTCCCTGAGTTTGCATCGATGCTTCTAGGGATTTTTCTTCCAACCATAATAACATGAAATGCTCTCAAAGGTTTTTACGTCACGAACTTAGAGTCTCCCGCTTTCTGTGGAGGTACAGGGATTTTACGTTCCCGGCCATGTTTCAGAATGCCGAAGGGATTTGTTTTCTTTTCAAGTCAGCCCTTTCCCGGTTTTTGGCAAAACGTCTTTACCACTTCCTTTTAAGAGCGCTTGCCAGGGAATGTAAACCGTTCAAAAATTGCATCCACATGCCGGAGATAGATTCGGAGGTCAAAAATCTCTCGAAGCTTTTCGAGAGGGATCGCTTTTATCACTGCTGGATTTTGAGAAAGAAGCTCGAAAAAGTTCCCTTCTCCATTCCAACAACGCATGGCACTATCTTGAACGTGACGGTACGCATCTTCTCTGGACATTTTTCCCTCTTCGATAAGGGTAAGGAGTACCTTTTGGCTGAAAAAGAGCCCCCCCGTAAGGTCAAGGTTTTTCTGCATATTCTCCGGAAGAACGTTCATTCCTTCTAGCAAATGCAAAGCCTTCCGAAGCATGTAGTGGGCGGTGTGAAAGAGATCCGGCCAAATGATCCGCTCCGTAGATGAGTGGCTGATGTCCCGCTCGTGCCATAATGCCACGTTCTCCATACCTACCAGGGAATATCCCCTCAGGAGTCGAGCCATGCCGCAAATTCGCTCCGCAATGATGGGATTCTTCTTGTGAGGCATGGCGGAAGATCCTTTTTGTCCCGGCGAAAAGGGCTCGAAAACTTCCAGAACTTCGGTACGTTGGAGGTGTCGGATTTCGAGGGCCATTCGTTCCAGGGCGGTTCCAAGAAGGGCGACACAATTCAGAAGATGTGCATGAGCGTCTCGCTGGAGAATTTGGGTAGAGATGAGTGCTCTGTCAAGTCCCAGGAGATTGCAGACCCGGGCTTCGATTTCTGGAGGGCAGTGTGCATAGGTTCCCACAGCTCCGGAAATTTTACCGTAATTGATCTGTTTTTTTGCAAGTTCCAGACGCCCTACGTCTCGCTGAAGTTGATCATACCAATTGAGGAGTTTCATGCCGAACGTCATGGGTTCCGCATGAATGCCGTGGGTTCTTCCAATACAGGGAGTATTTTTGTACATACAGGCTTTTTCCAGAAGGGTCGTCATAAGCTCTTTCAGAGCTTGCTGAATTATTTCCACGGATTCTTTCAAGAGAAGCGAGGATGCCGTATCCAACACATCACTGCTTGTAAGACCAAGGTGTATGTAGCGCCCATTCTCCCCTACCGATTCAGCTAGGCAGGTAACGAACGCTATGACGTCATGGTGCGTAGTCGCTTCAATTTCATGAATTCGAGAGACTGAGAAAGAAGCGTTTTTTTGAATGTCAAGAAGGGCCTCTTCGGGAATGACGCCCTTTTCCACCCAGGCTTGGCATACGGCAATCTCTATTTTCGTCCAGAGAGAAAATTTGTTTTCTTCAGACCAGACGGCATTCATTTCCTTGGTGGCATAGCGAGGTATCATTTATGTTTCTCCTCCTTTGGGGTATGTATTTCTTCAAGAACGTCTGTGCGGATTTTTTCGAGAAAAGGATAGTATGTAGTTTCCTGAAAATCCGGGAAAGTGTAATCAAAAGGTGTCCATCGTTTTTTCTTATAACGAAGAGTAACTTCAGCATAGAGAGTTTCCGATATGGGAATTCTTTGGGCCCGATCTTTGGTAGAGGCGAGAATCAATCTAGCTCCATCAAGAAGGCCCGGATCTATGTTGATTTTTCTAGGAGTGCCGCTTCGCTGTTCCAGAGCGATGGCCTGGATTTTTCTCTTTGCAAGGATGTTCCCTTCGGAAAGATTTTTGAACGAGAGAAACCTTCGAAAAAGGGGATCTCCGATTTCTTTGTAATAGTTTGTACATGTAAAGGGGTACATGTCGCTTATACGCTGTACCTCACCCCAAAGGCGGGACATTTCTTGAACCGCCCAATCCCAGAGAGAGATCTCCCCGTCATAAAGGACTCCCGCCACAAGTTTTCCCTTCATAACCTTCATCTCCTCCAGACAGGTTCTCCTCAAAGGAGAGCTTGATGTACCCCAAGAGATCTCCCTCCCAGCGGCAGGGAATCGTCTCTCCATGGCCCTTTTGTTCCGGGAGAGAGTCTCTTTCGTGAAAGCAGCGGAATCCGACACCCTTGGCTTGCAGGTAGGTGGCGAGAGCGTTGCCCACTGCAGCCCACCACACTATGTCTTCCGCCATATGCATTTCACTGCTGATATCTTCAAGAGAGAAAATGCGGTCTTCCATTTTTTTTGCAAAGAATCGACGCTCTTCTCCCCAAGGAAAGGAACAGGAAAAGATGTATTCCTCTTCCTCTCCGGAGAAGTTTGCGAGGGCTTTTTGAAGAACATCCGTTCCGCCTTTGCAGAGCTTATAAGCGTGTTGATTTAAGGAAATTTCTTCATCCTGTAAAGCTACAAGAGGAAAGGGCGCTTCCCACCAGGGAGGAAGGAAAATTTCTCTTTCCGAGGTAATGTCGATAACTCGGGCAATCCTTCCTCCTTCCTCGGTAAGGAGGAGAATTTTCTGGAACGGAGGCAATGTCTCCATGAGTTTCTTTCCGGATTTTTCCCTTTCCGGCATATGGAGAATATCGCCTATCTGCAAGAGAGGAGTTTCGGCCTCTATAAATGTTATGAGCTCTTCCTTGGTGAGGAAAAAACGATTTTTTTTACCGTAAAGAAAAACATGGGCCAGGGAAGAACCGAAAAGAAACCGCAACACCTCTTCAAGAGAACTCTGTAGAGAAAGAGGCGGAGGTGTTTCCTTATGCCACATGATTTTTTCTTTCTTGAAGCAGGGACTCCACGAAGGCTTCGGGGGAAAAAAGTTCCAAATCTCCCTGTCCTTCGCCAAAGCCAAGGTAGCGTACTGGAAGCTGCAGTTCTTTGACGATGGAGAGGAGCACTCCCCCCTTGGCGGTGTTATCGAATTTTGTGAGAATAACCCCCGTGAGAGGAACACACTCGCAAAAAGCCTCGGCCTGCTTTAAACCGTTTTGTCCCGTCATCGTGTCCAGTACGAGAAGCGTTTCCACAGAGCCGGCTTCGCGAAGAGCAATACGGTGTATTTTTCCCAGCTCCGCCATAAGGTTCTGTTTGTTATGGAGTCGCCCTGCGGTGTCCGCGATTACCGGAGATCGCTCTCTCGATGCCTTTGACGCCTGAAGGGCATCAAAGAGGACTGCTCCGGGATCGCTTCCGTAGGGTTGTGCGATAACCCGGGAAGAAGTTCTTTCCCCCCATATTTTCAGCTGGTCAATGGCTGCGGCACGAAAGGTATCGCAGGCTGCAAGAATGGGCGTATTCCCGGTTCTGTGTAATATTTGGGCGAGCTTCCCTGCGGTAGTGGTTTTGCCGGAACCGTTTATTCCCACAAGAAGTATTACCGGAGGATTCTCCGGAGGATGTGAGAGACGGAGTTCCGCTCCCATGAGAGGAACTTCCTTGAAGAAAGAGAGAAGCACTCGGGCAAACTCTTCCTGAAGTTCCGATCCTCGGGTCAGTTTTTTTGTTTTTGCGGTATTCCGAAGCTTCTGGATGATGTCCTCTACCACGTGAACGCCCACGTCACCAAGAAGAAGGGTCTCTTCAAGATCTTCCCAGAAAGATTCTTCCAGGTCTTTTCGAGAAAAGAGCGAAGAGATTCCTCCCATCCATTTTTGTGTGACATTATTCAGAAAACTTTTGCTTAATTTGTTCCACAACCCCATAATGATTCCTCCTTAAAGGGTTTGCGTTTTTTTGAGGCAGGAACATCCCGTAATCCTTCGGGGGGCAAAATGTTACGAATTCTTTTTTTAGGAGTTCCGCATAACAGGGTGCTTTCTTCCTCTTTGTAGGAAAAGACTTATTTTTCCTGAGGATTCTTTCCTCTGGGAGGCTTGTTTTGTCCGGGAGCATCTTTTGAATCTCCTGTTTGGGGAGAGCTTTTTCGAGGTCGTCGTCTCCGCTTGCGTTGAGATGCAACGCGTTCGCCCTCCCTTTTTTCCGAAAAGGGAACTGGCTTGGATTCAGACGTTTTTTCCCGTCCCCGGTTTTCAGGGGAAGCCTTTTTCTCCTCTCCAGATCCCGAGGAAAGTGCCTTGGAGCTCTCGGAAGAAGAGAGGTTGGGGGGTCTTTTTTTCGCGGCAGCCCCCTCCGGCAGGACTACAACTGGAGTTCCCCTCTTTCGCCGGGATCCTCGGTTCTTTCGGGGTTCTCCGGAGGTTTTCTGTTTTTCTTGAGAGGAGGGTTCTTCTTTTTTATCCGGAGCACTCCCGGTTCCTAGAGATTTTCCCTGGGGAGATCTCTTTCTGCGCTGCAGTTTTTTCTTGGGTTGATCCTTTTTTAAAGATGCACTCGCAGACTCCGGAGGAGCTTCGGCAGATTTTCGCTCAGCGTTTTCCTGAGGATCCCGGGAAGCCTTCCGAGGTTTCTCCATCTCCACGGGGGCTGAAAGCGTTCGTGGATTTTTGCGGGATGGGGGGGGGGAGTCACTCTCCCAAGCCTTGCCCTCCTGGATCACCGCACAGAATTCGGCATATTTATCCACGGGAATAACAATTTCTTTGCCCATACCAAAAATCCGTACGGATTGGGAGGCGATGTCCACTCCCGAGAGAATGTACGTCGATTCCGGGCCTCGTATTTTTGTTCCCGGATTGGGAAGTTGGTCCCACAAATCTTTATACATGAAATGCTCGTAAGACATACAGCACATAAGTCTGCCGCAAATTCCGGAAATTTTTGTGGGATTCAGCGCAAGGTTTTGTTCTTTCACCATACGAATGCAAATGGGAGCAAACTGATGGAGCCAGTAGCTGCAGCAACACTGTCTGCCGCAAGAGGCAAGACCTCCCACCACTCGAGCTTCGTCGCGAATCCCTATCTGGCGAAGTTCTATACGGGTTTTGAATTCTCTCGCCAAATCTCGGACATAGGAGCGGAAATCCACTCTATCTTCCGAAGTGAAGTACAGAAAAAGTTTTTTCTTTCCCAAGAGAAATTCCGCATCCACAAGCTTCATGGCGAGATCGTGCTTTCTCAGAATTTTTCTGGCAGTGGAAAGAATTTCCGCTTCGTCCTCTCCAAGAGAGGCACGTTCTTCGAGAAGCTCTTCCGATGCGTGACCGATAAAATCCACATTTTGGACGGTGTTTTCCTGAAGATGATTTTGTCCGGCATCTTTTCGGGGAGTATGCTTCTTTTCTCGTTCCTTCGGGCAAGAGATGTCTTCCTGAGCTTTACCGATAACCACTACAAGCTCTTCTCCACGATCCGTCTGGGCATGAATGTGCGTCCCTCTTTCAAGAGGTTCTTCGCCTTCGAAAGAAAGATAGCCCAGAAAACGGGGTTTACCATATATTATCAAATACTTCTCCAAAAGAATAATCCTCCTTAGCAATCAGGTAAAACATGTCATCGAAAAGAGGTTTTGTAAGCCATCCTTTTTCGAAAAACCTTTCCAAAAGATGTTTTTCCATCTCTTGAAAAGCCTGATTGTCTTTCTTTAACTTTAAATGAATTTCACCCTTCTCTTCGAGAAAAAGGTGTTTTTTTTCGTTCTCCCGGGTGTGTTTATGGAGGGAGAAGTTCCAGACTCTACTTTCCAAGGTGGGGAGCAAAGGACGTCCGGAATGAAGAAAAACGAGAAAGCTATATTCCGGAGGCTCTTCGGTTATTTTCAGCAAACTATGAGCTCCGGCCGGAGAAAGGGCATCGCCATGACAGATAATTCCTACCCTATAATCCAAAGAACGGGGAAAGAGGGAAAGTTCTCCCGCAAGGTAGCGGCAAGAATCAATTCCCGGTGGGCGCATGGGATCACCTATTACATAGATATCTGAAGAGATCGGAGGAGAGGGTGCCAAGAGATCCCTCTCTAGAAAAAAATTCTGGAGCACCCGAAGAAAGTTTTCCGTTTCTTCCTCGGGTATTTCGAAGGCCACTGCATGAGCCATGCGGTTTTGTCTCCAGGCAGTGACGAAACGGTTCCAGTCCGGCTTTTCGTTCAGATCATCAAGGAAATAAGACATCCCTTCACCTCATCCAGGAGCTTGGAAAGCCGACTTCTCTCCCCGGCTTTCGCGAGAACCACTTCGATCTCGTCAAGAAGGGCCTCGGTTTTTTCAATCGTTATGTATACGGACCTGTTCGTTCTTCGCCACTTGTAATCTTTTCGCAACTTAAATCTCTCCTCGGCCTTGAAGAGCAAGAGGCATACCGCCTCGCGATATTTTGCAAGGAGGGTTTTCGAGGGGAACAGGAAGAGTTGCCGGGAAAGAGTATCCACTTCCTGGAGAAGAACTTCGATTTCCGAGCTGGAGAAAACCGAGTCGAAGGTCTTCGAAGAGGCTGGTTCTGAAGCGATGTTTTCCCGGGATCCTTTTGGAAACACAGTCCTTTGGGGATCCCCTTTTTCTTCACCCTTTCGTCGTTGGATTCTCAAAGGAGGAGCCTTTCCCGTATGGTTTTTTGGGTAGCTTGCCACACGGCATGAGGAGGAAGAGAGGCATCAATCCTTACAATCCGGGATCGATGCTGCTGGTACAGTAATTCGTAGCGTTTTGCCACATTTTCGAGAAAACCTATCCCTCGAGATTCAATGACATCCAGGGAGTCCCGAGCCGAAATTCGCTGAAGGCCAATCTCCGGAGGAAGAGCGTAAAAAATTGTAAGGTCCGGCACGGGAAAGGAAAAGAACTCGGATAGAATACGCATGAGTTCTTCCGACGAAGGAGTTTTCCCGAGCTGATACGCTTCGGTGGAATCGGTATAACGCTCACAAACCACGAGAGATCCCCGTTTAAGAAAGGGAAGAAGCACTCTTTTAAGATGTTCGTTGCGATCTGCGAAAAAAAGAAGCAACTCACTTTCCCCGTCAAGTCCGGGAGTACCGAGAAGAACATTTTTCAGGGCTTTTCCTCCGGGCCATCCTCCAGGTTCCCGGGTTACCAGGAACTCGGAGGTCATATGTTCTTCAAGAAAACCAGAAATATTCTTGAGCTGCGTGCTTTTGCCACAGCCATCGATACCTTCCAGGGTAATAAACATGGAGACTTTCCTTCCTCCCCATTTTTCATGGCAACCATTAAAAATAGCTACTTTTTCTTTTGTATCTGAAGTTCTTTTCGAAGCAGCCCTTCCACATAGTAGTTGGTGCGAAAAATTTTCATGAGATCCTTTTCACTCTTCGAAGCAATAATGTTGCTGAGGAGAGGATGTTCGTCGTCTTCATCCTTTTTGGGAGAATCGTTCGGAAGGATGAGTTCCACGATAATTTCATTGTTGGATTCCATAACGTCGAGCTCCTGAAGGAACTGATCCATGGAGGTGATGCTTTTCCACCCTTCAAGAATAGCGTCTTGTTCCATTTCAGCTATGCCTCCACCCCGAACAACCACTTCACAAGACCCTTCGTAATCTTCGGGGATTTTAAGCATAACCTCTCGTTGAAAAGGTTTACCCCGGTGAGGGCGGAGAGTAAGTTCTACCTTGAGATCCTGCCCCGCTTCCACGGTGCTTTCAGGAATCTTGATATCCTCCACATAGAGAATGCGAGGACTCTCAGACATTTCCACTTCCACGGAGAATCCGAGCGGAAAGATGTTGAGGAAAGGGTTTGTTGTAAAGACACGAATGAAATTTTGCACATCCTTAAGTGCATCTCGGGCCAGGTCTTTTTCGGAGAAAAACATATCTTCCCGTTGCCATCCGGAAAACCCGGAAGCTTTATCCACTTTTAATGTAACAAGGGCAGTTCCCTCTCCTCTTCTTCCCCAGAGATTGTCCAGCATACCGAGCAAAGCAGCTTCGGAAATTCCCGAGATGAGATAGGGGTCGTGAACGACGTGAAAACGCTTTTTTACCACGATTTCTTCTCGAGGGAGCTTAATCGTTATTTCAAAAGAAACCGAGGGGGCAAAAGTGCCGAAAATCCCTCCCACTCCTTGGGCGGTATCTCGAGTCATAATTCCTATAATAGGCCCCATACTTCCAAGTTTAAATGGGGTCGCTACGCTCGGGATAATGCTGTGGATATACGCAGTGGTGACAGGATATGCCACAAACCCTCGATTGAGAAAAGGGTGTGCAAAGGCTAAAAATCGGTTTTCCCCATCTATTGCCGAAACGGTTCCGATAGCTCCCAAAGAGATATCTCCCCAGGCAAGGAGTGCTCCCATGGCTTTCCCCGGAGTCAGGGGGGTTTCGTAGGATGCAGGGGGGATGGAGTGCACGTCGAAAAGCCCCTTCTCTATGCGCAGAGAAAAACGTTTCTCTAACTCCTCCAGGCTCCTGGAGCTGAATCCATCCCCCTGGAGGATCTGAAAACGAGATTCCACTTCTTGAAGAAGGATGTCTTCCGAAAAAATTTCATCCTTACTGAACGGAGTAAAGTCGCAGGATGCCAGGGAGATGGGGTATCCCGGAAAAGCCGCAGGGTTTCCGGGATACTCCCCCTCCCAGATGTGCAGCATGTCCTCCATGGAGGTGACCAGAGCAAATCGATGGTCGCTGAATTCCCAACCGTATCCGATGGCTCCGAGAAGTTTCCCCCCCACGTAAACCGGGCTCCCGCTCATGCCGGAGGCGATGCCTCCCAAAGAATCGGCCAGGGGCCCGAAAGCCTGCACCAGAATAAGATAATGCGGTTTGTCCTTCCGGGATATGATACTGACGATTCTCACGGGAATGTTTTCTACGGAAGTCCCGGAAATTACAGTTTTCAGAATACCTTCCATGCCAGGACGGATTTCCGAAACTTTCATGAGAGGCGTTTCGGGTACGAAAGAAGACGCCCCTCCCCTGCCCCCTCCCTCAGTTTGAAGGGGAAGAACGAGAGAAAACAAAAGAACTCCAAGAAAGAGCTGCAGCACTTGAAAAGGTGTTTTTTTAGCAATTACGAGTTTTTTTTCCAACGTAAATACTCCATAATAAAGGGTTGCAGATTTCCATCCAGCACGGATTGAACGTTTCCCATTTCATAGCCCGTACGATGGTCTTTCACGAGGGTGTAGGGATGCAGCACGTAAGAGCGGATCTGGTTTCCCCAGCTATTTTCTTTTTTTTCCCCCTGAAGAGCCTCCAATTGGTTCTGTTGTTCTTTTTTCATGCGCTCATAGAGTCGAGATTCCAGGACTTTCATGGCGGTCTGGCGGTTCATGTGTTGCGATCGTTCGGTTTGGCACCCCACGACAATATTTGTGGGGATATGGGTAATCCGTATGGCAGAATCCGTCATGTTGACATGCTGCCCTCCGGCGCCGCTGGAGCGAAAGGTTTCAACCCTGAGATCCTCTGGCCGAATTTCCACGGAGGCCGTTTCGGGAAGCTCTGGAATTACGTCGAAAGAGGCAAAGCTCGTATGCCTGCGTTTCGCAGCATCAAAAGGAGAAATACGAACCAGGCGGTGAATGCCTCGTTCGGATCGAAGATACCCATAGGCATGCTTCCCGATAACTTGGAAAGTAACGCTTCGTAATCCTGCTTCCATATCGGGAAGATAGTCGATAAGCTTTACCGTAAAGCCTTCTCTTTCTGCCCACCGCACATACATGCGATAGAGAATTTCTGCCCAATCCTGGGAATCAAGCCCTCCCGCCCCGGGGTGGATGCTTACAATGGCATTACCCAGATCATGTTCATCTCGTAGGAGGAGAAGGAGCTGACGCTGCAGGATCTCCTTTTTTAGGGCTTCTCCCCGGGAATAAAATTCATCTTCCAATTCTTTATCGTTCGCACTTCCCAGTATTTCTCCCAAGGTTTCCATGTCTTCGAACTCTGTTATGGCGTTGTCCAGAAATTTTTTTTCCTCCTGAAGAAACGAGATTTCCTTTGTGATCTTATGGGCGTCTTCCCTTCCCCAGAAATCCGCTTCTCCCATAATTCCGAGAAGTTCTTCGCTCCTTTCGTTCAAGCGTGTTACGTCAAAGGCTGTCCTGCAGTTCCCGTAAAAGGGAGCGCAGTTCCTCCATAACTGTAGAGATGGGTATAATAGCCACTCGAGAGCCTCCTATCAATTGTACAGCTTTCCCAAAAACTCCGGATTCGGGGAAGTTTCGGGATCACACGAAAAGAGTTTCTTCGTGTAATATACACTGGATAAGTATAACATCGGTATGAGCAGAACCCAAAGAAGGAGACCTTCTCCATGATCGATTTTACGCCGAACCAAAAAGCCCTTGCGGCATTGATTCTTTCGCATCCCGAAGAAATTCTTTCGGGATCCTTTCTTGCGGAAAGCCTGGGGATTTCGCGACAAGCGGTTTCCAAAAACCTGGGAGTGCTCCGTAAAACCGGATTTCCCGTTTTTGCTATGGAGAGAAAAGGATATATTTTGAATAGGGAAGAGGACTCTCTCCACCCTCTCCTCCTGGAACAAGAAATACGACACGTACTTCCTGCCGGAAAGGTATGGTACTTCGGATCTCTTTCAAGCACACAAAACGTCATGAAAGATCTGGCCAAAAAAGGTGCTCCCGAGGGAAGCCTTGTGTTGGGAGAAACGCAAACCGCTGGAAAGGGACGTACCGCCCGATCCTGGCTTTCACCGCCGGGAAAGGGGCTTTATTTTTCTCTTCTCCTGAGGCCCCAGCTTCCCCCCGGACACGTACAAATCTTGAATCTCATAGCAGGGGTTGCAGTCTGCAGGGGAATTCTGCAATGTACGTCTCTTTCCTGTGTATTGAAGTGGCCCAACGATGTCCTTTGGGAAAACAAGAAGGTCTGTGGTATCCTCTCCGAGGCTGCCAGCGATTCTGACTCTATTCGTTACGCCGTAGTAGGAATAGGGATCAATGTTAATACCAGCATTGAAGATTTTCCCCCGGAAATCAGGGATTTGGCGATCTCTCTTGGCAGTATCCTCGGTAGCTCTCTTTCGCGAAAAGATTTGCTTCTTGCGGTCTACAAGGAATTTATGAAGGAATATCGGGTTATGTCCTCCCAAGGATCTGAAGCGTTTCTTCGATCCTACCGGAGTTACTGTGCCACTTTGGGAAAGGAAATTTCTCTTTCTTTTCAAGGAGAGCCTCTCCGAGGCAGGGCGGAGGATATTACCGAGGAAGGATCTCTGGTGGTAAATATACATGGAGAACGAAGAACGTTCCACTCCGGAGAAGTGCGGCATCTTCATTAAGGAAAGGGTGTGAAAATTCAAAGATGCCCTGGTAAACGAGAAAGATGCCTTGCCTTGAAAATTCTCTGAGCGAGGGCCTGGAAAAACTTTTCTTAGGGAAGGGAGGTGAAATCTTGAGTAGATTAAAAGAAAAAGAAGAGGAGGTGAAGGTGTTGAGGCTTACGGAAATGTCTCGAACGAGCGGTTGAGCCGCTAAGATAGGTCCGGCGGACCTTTCTGGTATTTTGAAAAACCTTTCCGGATCCCGACACCCCCTTCTTCTTAGCGGATGGGAACACGGGGAGGATGCGGCGCTCTGGGACTTGGGCGACACAAGGGCTGGAGTCTTTACTCTTGATTTCATAACTCCCGTAGTGGACGATCCTTTTTTATGGGGGCAGATTGCCGCCGCCAACGCTTTGAGCGATATCTTTGCCATGGGCGGAAGAGTTCTTCTTGCCCTGAATATCGTCTGTTTTCCGGTGAATTGCCTCCCTCTAGAAATACTTGGAAAAATTCTTGAAGGAGGCGAATCCAAGGTTCTCGAAGCCGGAGGAGTTATCGCGGGAGGGCACAGCGTGGAAGATGAAGAGCCCAAGTACGGACTTGCGGTTTTTGGAGAAGTGGATAAAAAACACATCTGGAACGTTCAGGGTTCCCGTGTGGGAGATGAGCTTGTTCTTACCAAACCTCTTGGAACAGGTATCGTGGCCACCGCCATCAAGGCGGATATGGCGGAAAACGCTCATCAGAAAGCGGCCATTGAAAGCATGAGTTCCCTGAATAACGTTCTGCCTCTTCTGACTGAGGAAATGGCCTTGGCAGTTCACGCTTCTACGGACGTAACGGGATTTGGCATGGCAGGGCATCTTCTGGACATGCTTTCTCCCGAAATAAACGCAGTTATCCGGCTTCCCCGGCTTCCAGTCCTTCCGGGAGCCCGGGAGAATGCTGCCATGGGGCTTCTTCCGGCGGGGGCGTATCGAAACAGGGAAACCTATCAGGAGCGTGTCCATACCGGAGCGATATCTCTCGGAGAGGATGATCTTCTTTACGATCCCCAAACTTCCGGAGGCCTTCTGCTCGGAGTTTCCCGGGGAATGGGGGCATATCTTGCGGAGCATCTTCGGCACCACGGTTTCCCCTCGGCGGAGGTTGTAGGATCCATCACGGAAGGTTCCGGGAAAATCGTTCTGGAATCCTGATCCGTTTTTGAGTGTTCCGTGCAGGGCACGACTATGTAAAGAAGGGAGACGGGTTATTCCCGGTCTCCCTTCTTTCATAAAGTGTAAATTTTTACAAAACTACAAAGCTCCGGTTTTTCGCTGAAGCTGATTGTATCGGTTAAGAATGGCCAGATATTGCTCGTAGAGAAAGAGAAACACGTCTCCCCTCTCTTCAGCGAGAGATGGGAAGCGGAGAACTATTCCGTTTCGCTGCTTTTCCACCATCTCCTGTACTTCCGGAGGCATGCTTTCATCTGTCACTATCACGTGACCTTTTTCTAGGGAAGCCTCCAGAGTTTGGAATAAAAGGGTTTTTCCCTCCTCTTGAAGAATTTGGGACATTCGGTCTTCCGAAGGGCGTATTTCCTGCATTGCGGCTGCCCTAATCCAGAAAGCGTACGACCCTGCGAAATTAACGACCCCTACGGTTTGGAGCATCTTTCTTCCCATGTCTACGGTACTTTCAATACGAGATTCAAACTCTGCAAGATTTCGCTGAAAGTAAATGTAGTGTTCGGGGAAAAGCGAAGAGAGAGTAACAAGCACCTTCTGTCCGAGAAGCGACATGGTGGGAGGATCGAGGTACATGGGATTTCCTTTCCCCTGAAGGGTGGGAATGCTTCTAAAGAGATGCCGAAGATTTTGAAGCTCGTAGCCTAGAGGAATTTTTTCCGCTTCTTCCTTATCTAGAGCGATGATAATGGCTCCAGCTGGGAGGGAACTCTTGCCTGAAAAGGTAAGCGTTCCCTCCCAGCTGAAAAGAGGATACACCGAAACTTCCTCACCTCCGATAAAGGAGGTGATGTAATGTATCCAGGGGTTTACAACCCATATTTCGGGCTTCTTCTTTTCGCGGAGTGTTTCACTGGGGGATTCCGTGGAAAAACCCGCCTCTCCGAGAAAAATTCCGAAGAAAAGAATTACTGAAAATATAACGAACCGAAAGGCTCTGAAAGCATCCATTTTTGAGTACAAAAACCTCCTAGGGAAAGAAGCTACCTTCCCTGGCAAGGAGGATACATCCTCTCTCCCCGGATATATATTTCTTCTATGGGGGATACTCCCGCATGGTATGCAAAGATGGCGGGACTTTTCCCCTTGAGCAGAAGAAAATCACTGCGCTTTCCCTTTTGGAGACTTCCCGCAAGAGTATTTTTTCCTATAGCATAGGCTGCATTCAAGGTGGCTGCCACAAGGGTTTCCTCCACGGTCATGTTCATATGCATTACCGAAAGACCAAAGATAAAAGGCATGGATTCACAGAAACACGATCCGGGGTTGCAGTCTGTAGCCACCGCTACGGGCAGATTCAGCCCTATCATCTTGCGAGCATTCGCGAAGGGTTTCTTCAGGCTGTAGGCGGTACAGGGAAGGAGCACCGCCAGGGTGCCTTTTTGGGCCATTTTTGCAAGATTCCTTTCGTTTGCCGCAAGAAGGTGTTCCGCCGAAACCGCTTCAAGTTCTGCCGCAAGCCCCGCTCCTCCGAGATCGTGAACTTCGTCCGCATGAATTTTTATGCCCATTCCAAGCTCGTAGGCCTTTTTGAGGATTCGCCGGCTTTGATCCACCGAAAAAACGCCCTTTTCGCAAAATACGTCGCAAAAAGCTGCGATTTTTCGAGAAGCTATGGCGGGAAGCATTTCCTCCACCAGATAATCTACAAAGATTTCTTCTCTGTCTTTGTATTCCGGAGGTATTGCATGGGCTCCCATAAAGGTAGGCACGACATCCAAGGGCGTTTCCCTCTGAATGCGCCGGATAACCTCCAGCATTTTTAGCTCGTTTTCCGTATCCAGGCCATATCCTGTCTTAATTTCCATGGTGGTGGTCCCAAAGGAGAGAGCCGAAAGCACATTCTTGCGTGTTACTTCGAAAAGCGTGACGGCATCCATTGCGCGAAGACTGCGTACCGAGGAGAGAATTCCTCCTCCTCTGCGGAGAATCTCCAGATAAGGGATACCGGAAAGACGCATGGAAAATTCTTCCTCTCGGGTTTCCGCAAAACAGATGTGTGTATGGGGGTCTACGAACCCTGGAATCATGCACCTTCCCCGGCAATCCACCTCTTCGTGAATTTCCAGGCTTGCCGCATGGAGCACTACATCTTTCTCATTTCCCACGGAAAGGATCATGCCATTTTCCACCAAGAGGGCCCCGTTTTCAAAGACTTGAAGGGATCCCTGAGCTTCTCCCGCCAGAGGAAAGCCGTTATCGCAAGGTGTATATATTCGAGCGTTTCTAAAAAGCTTTCGGGTTGTCACAGGACTCACCTAATGTTCCATCATTTCGAGGAGTTTGAGCTCGATGACCTGCTGAGGATCGAAGCCTGCAATCTGCAGATAGTACGCGGTGCTCTGAAGAAGGGCCTCGGCGGGGATCATCCCGTAGACTTCCGTTTCCAAAACCTCCACTCCCCATCGACGGGCTTCCATGCGAATCATCTCCAGAACCCGGTACAGAGAGTTTTTCTCATAATCCACGATGTTCATACTCACCTGAACAATGCCTCGTTCCTCCAGAGCAAGACCGATGCCCTTCACATGACAAAGTCCGCCACTGGAAGCCTTGACAAAGTTTGCAATCTTTTTGGCGATATCCACGTCATGAGTTTTGAGGTTTACATTAAAGGCCACGAGGAATTTCCTGGCTCCCATGACAGTGGCTCCGGCAGTAGGATGGAGTGACGGGCCTCCTACATCGGGGGTTCTTTCGGGAAGGCGGCACTCTTCCTTGAGAGTCTCGTACTGCCCCTTCCGGATAACTTCCAGCCGTTTTCTCTCAGGGCGCCTGGCAGAATCCTCGTAGAAATACACGGGAACTCCCGTGGCTTTGCAATATTCTTCTCCATAAGCATGAGAAAGAGCTATGCATTCATTCATGGTTATGTTTTTAATGGGCGTAAAAGGTACTACATCCACCGCTCCTACTCGGGGGTGTGCGCCTTTGTGGGTGTTCATGTCGATATGCGCCACTGCGCACTGAGCTGCTTCAAGAAGAGAGGCGCAGATAGCTTCCGGCTCCCCTACCAGGCTTACCACAAGCCTGTTATGATCTTCGTCCGCTCGATAATCGAAAAGGTAGCATCCGGGAGTATCCTTGAAGGGCTGCACGATTTTTTCGATAAGCCCCAAGTCTTTACCTTCACTAAAATTGGGAACACATTCAATAAGCTGTTTTGCCATAGTCACAATACCTCCGTTGGGAAATTTTATACGGATTAGAGAGCGTTTTTGTATGAAGGTCAGGGTGTTTCAAATTACGGGAGAAAATCTTCTCATTCTCCAAGCGTGCCGTTTTTGATTACAGAGCTCCTATTTCATTTTCCACCGCTTCTGTGATAATTCCCTTTTCCACAAGAGATATCATGGAGAGAATGTCTGGGTGAAGATACCGATCCTCCTCTACCGAGGAAACTTCGTTGCGGATAGTTCGATATGCCGCCAGGGTGCCTTTTCCAGGCCGAAGAGGCTTGGAAAATTCAAGTCCTTGAGCTCCCGACAGAAGCTCTATGGCAAGAATTTTTTTGACATTTTCCACAATGGTAGCGGCCTTTCGGGAAGAATACATGCCCATGGAAACATGATCTTCCTGGTTTGCCGACGTGGGGATGGAATCCACGCTGGAAGGATGGCAGAGCACCTTGTTTTCCGAAACGAGAGCCGCCGCCACATATTGAGGTATCATAAAACCACTGTTAAGCCCACTTTTATTGACGAGGAAGGGGGGAAGTCCCGAAAGTTTATGATCCACCATTCTTGCGGTCCTGCGTTCGGAAATACTTCCAAGCTCCGCTGCGGCAATACCGAAAAAGTCCATGGCGATAGCTATGGGTTGTCCGTGAAAATTTCCTCCACTCAGGGCTTCTTCGTCTGCCGCAAATATGAGTGGATTGTCTGTAACAGAATTAATTTCAATTTGAATTTTTTGCTTTACATATTCGAAAGCATCTCTGGAAGCTCCATGAACCTGGGGAACACAGCGCAAGGAGTACGCATCCTGTACTCGGTGATGTTTATAGGTTTCGATGATTTCGGAACCCTCGATAAGCTTGCGCATATTCGACGCCACCAGCTTTTGACCCAGGTGAGGACGAAGATCGTGGGTTCGGGGATCGAAAGCATAGGGTACTCCGTGAAGGGCTTCAAGGGAAAGAGCTGCGGCAATGTCCGCTATCTTTGCGAGTGCCAAGGCATCTGCCAGGGCCAGGGCACCTACGGCGGTAAGCGCCTGGGTGCCGTTGTTGAGGGCCAAGCCTTCTTTGGGTTGCAGGGCAATGGGTTCCATGTCGAGCGAGTGCAATACGTCGAGAGTATCCTGATCTTTTCCCTGATAGCGGACTTTTCCATAACCCAGGAGAGTGATGGCTACGTGGGAAAGGGGGCAGAGATCTCCGCTGGCTCCGACAGAGCCTTGGGTAGGGATCAGAGGGTGGATTCCTCGGTTGAGATATTCCACCAGACGTTCCAGGGTCGGGAGGCTAATGCCGGAAAAACCTCGGGTAAGGGTGTTAATTCGCAGCAACATAATGGCCCGCACTACCTCTTCGGGGAAATACTCTCCGGTACCGCAGGCATGGCTGAGGAGAAGGTTTGTTTGAAGTTGTCGGCTTTGATCCTTGGGAATGACTACCGACGAAAGATCTCCAAAACCTGTGGTGATCCCGTAAATACTTTTCTCCTCTCGTACCCAGGAGGCTACTTTTTCCGCTCCCCGCTGTACGAGGGCTACTGCTCCGGGATCCAAGCTAACTCCGTAGCCTCTTCTGGCAACTTTATATACATCCTCAAGAGACAAGGAATGCCCGTTAAGCAGAATTTTCTTTGCTTCCATTCGCTATCATCCTCCTCGGGTTTTTTCGTTACGTTCTTTCTTGTGAGGGATTTCCTGTAACAATATGTGAAGGAGTTCCGCAAAAGTTGCACTTTCCTTCTTTACTTACTTCAATATCTAAAGCATTATAACACGAGCGTATTACGATGTCATTCCCGCACTTATGGCATGAAGTGGATTCAGGTATACCAGTATTGCCGAGATAGACATACGAAAGGTCTTCCCGGGCTTCTTCGCGCAAGCGGTTGAGAAGCTCCAGGGAAGGAAGTTCTCCCTGCCAATGATAGGCTGGAAAGGCCCGGGTAATATGAAGAGGTATAAAGGGGGAAAGGGAGGCTATCCACCGGATGCAGGAACGGAATAAATTATCTTCTGTATTGATCCCTGGAACTACGAGCCAGGTAATTTCCACATGGATGTCTTGTTCGACGAGGATTTCTATGAAACGCCGGGTCTGGGGAAGTGAGCCCCCGAGAAGGTTTTCGTAGTGTTTCTCGTTGAAGGATTTTATATCTACATTACACGCTCCCAGAAGAGGCGTGAGTTGCCGGAGAGGTCCTTCTCGCATCTGTCCGTTGGTAACGAGAATTCCATGGCCTTTCCGCTCCTTCCAAAGGAAAAGGCAATCCCGGACAAATTCATACCATACCGTAGGCTCGTTATAGGTGAAAGCTAAAAGGGAAAGCCCGCGCTCCACTCCCGCCGCAACAACTTCTTCAGGGGCATATTTCCGGAAACTTCGGGAGGAAAGTTGTGCATAAACCAGAGAATGATTTTGACAGTAAGGGCATTCCATGGTGCAGCCCCGAGTTCCGAGAGAGAGCACCGAAAAACCTGGAAAGTAATGGTAAAGGGGCTTTTTCTCCACCGGATCTACTCCCCAGGCAAGGGGTTTTCCATAAACCAAGGACTCTAAGCCTTTTTCCGGGTGGTACCTGCGATTTTCGCAGAATCCCGTCTTTCCGGATGAAATCAGGCAAGAGCGAGCACAGAGGTCACAGCGGATCGCATTCTTCTCCCAATGCCACCAGGAGGCAGTATCATAAGAGCCCTTCCCGGTGCAACTCTCTTCACTCTTCATAGCGTTGTACCCTAAAGGACATGATATGCAGATCCTCCAAAGAAGAGTCGAGGATTCCCGCTTTTTTCATGGCGATTTCCAGCTGCTGCTCCGGAGTGTGTATTCCTTCCAGGTTTGGAAGCAGCACTCCCCTGTGCTCTCCCCGGGAGACGATAATCCCCAGCATTTTGGGATCCAACGCATCGAAGGAGGTTTCTTGGGGAGGCTCCAGGAGATCGCAGGAGAACGTAAGGGAGGGGAGTTCTTTTATGTGCACGGGATGAAATCGAGGATCCTGGAAGGCTGCGACAAGAGCGTTTGCAATAAGTTCTTCCATGAGGCAGGAGTAGGAGGGCACGAGAGTTCCCATACATCCTCGAAGAGATCCGCCCATGCATTTTATGGAGACAAAACAAGCCTTCGGCATGCGCAGCTCCGGCATGTCCTCTTTCAGAAGAGAGAAGGCTTCGAGGACGTCGAGAACTGCGTGTTGCTGCAAGTAGTAGGTTACCACATATCGCGCAAGGGCCGGGTAGGAAAAGGAAGAATCGTTCCAGGGGGAAGGCGCATCGTGATTTCTCATGTTATGCCTCTTCCTTCTGTTGTAGAAAATCCCCTTTACAAAAGGCCGTGCAGTAGCCTACCCCGAAGGGGGCTTCGTAACTGAGTACCTGAAAAGGGCGGTCCTCCACAAGACCGAGGGCACAAAGCACCGAGGCCAGGCCGCATTCCTGAGCGTTTTTCCGTTCCTCCGGGGAAAGCTCTCGCAAAGGGAGGCTCTCGCCTCTTTCAAGACAAGATACCACCATATGATCAAAACGCTCCCCCCAAGGATGGTATCTTCCCGGTGCCGAAGGAGTAACCCCATGAGAAAGATCACCGCTTGCAAGAAGTCCCCAGTTTTTCTGAGGTAAAAATTTGATGAGAGCTCTGCCTGCATCATACGAATCCTTGGGGGAAAGGCCTGCGGGGTTCATGACTACGAGAGGAGGGAGAGTTTTCCAAAATCGGGAAAGGTAATAAAGGGGTACCGTACATCCATGGTCGAGGTTTCCTGAAAAATCTGGGAAGAATGCCAAGGGGATCTTCGCTTTTTCGAAAAGTTCCTTGAGGACATCTGCAACTTCAAGAAGGCCAGCAGCGACAAGCCTTACCGAAGGAGCACCGAAATCTTTAAAGGAACCTTCGTATTTTTCGGCTACTCCAAGAAAAATTTTCCCTGGGACGAAGGGAGCATGAGGCGAGAGAATGAGAAGGATTTCGGGTTTGGAAAGCTCCTTCCCCAAATCCAGAAATCCTCGAAGGGTACCTTCTGCCTCGAGTTCCCTCCCCCTCCCGACCTCGGGCACGACTACCGGCGGATGTGGGGCAACACAAGTCCAGATCCACATGCAGATCCTCCTCTCTCCTCGGGTTGAAGATCCTGGGTGCTTTCAAAATTTTACAGGATCATCATGGCATCTCCGAAGGAATAAAAACGATAGGCCTTTTCCATGGCCTCCTTGTATGCCTCAAGAACCTTCTCATACCCGCCGAAAGCGGAAACCAGCATGAGAAGGGTGCTTTGGGGAAGGTGAAAATTCGTAATCATGGCATCGACAACCCGGAAGGAGTATCCCGGGTAGATGAAAAGGCGCGAAGTTCCCCGGCCCGCCGTCAAATTGCCCGAGGCGGCTCCGGTTTCCAGAGTGCGGACCGCGGTGGTCCCCACGGCGACAACCCTTCCGTTTCGTTGTTTTGCTTGCTCCACCGCCGTGACCGTGGCGGGAGGAATTTCGAAACACTCTTCATGCATCCTATGGTCTCGAATGTCCTCAGCCTGAACGGGACGAAAGGTTCCTAACCCGATATGAAGAGTGAGAAAAGCCAGGGAAATTCCCTGTTGTTCAAGTTTTTTCAGCAGGTTCTGCGTGAAATGAAGCCCCGCAGTAGGAGCCGCTACGGAACCCAGCTCCCGGGCATAAATGGTTTGGTATTGTTCGTCCTCCGCCTGAGAATCGGTGATGTAGGGGGGCAGAGGCACCATGCCGTAATTCTCCAAGAAGGTGTGTACATCCAGGTCTTTCGGAAACTCCACCATTCGGAGTCCTTCTTCGGAAGAAGCTGGAGCAACAATAACCGAAACATTCTTATCCAGAAGGACTCTGGTGGGTCGTTTCAGTTTTCTCCCCGGGCGAACGAGGGCTTCCCAGAGGTGAGGGGCATTTTTTTGAGGGTGAAGAAGAAAAATCTCTATCCGCCCCCCACTCTCCGCTTTTTCTCCAAAAAGGCGAGCTGCGAAAACCTTGGTGTCGTTGAGAACCAGGAGGTCTCCCGGACGAAGGAAATCCCCCACCTCAAAAAATCTCCGGTGATGTAGTTTCCCCGTTTCTCTTTCCAGTACAAGGAGTTTCGACGAGTCTCGAGGGTATACGGGATTTTGAGCAATACGCTCCTTCGGAAGTTCGAAGGAATAGTTTTTTGCTTGAAAGAGATCTCTATTCATATAGGGTATTCTACCTCATTTTAGTGTACTTTTTTTACAGTTGTTCCCGGGTAATAGTGCGTCAAAATTTTCTCCCAGGTCCATCCCCTCTCAGCGAGAGCCTTGGCTCCCCACTGAGAAAGCCCTACCCCGTGCCCCCATCCCTTTCCAAGAAGCTGAAATAGCGAAGGTCCGGAAGAAAACGTGGGAGTTTGAGGAATCGAAGAGCCCGGAAGAGCACGCTTTTTTTCGAGATAGCTCCTCTGTTTTTCAGGGTGCAGAAGCATGTCCATCAACTCTTCCGTGGAAAAAACTCCCTGCTGGGTCATAAGGGAAAGTTCTTCCTGTTCATTAAAGGAAACCGAATCTTTCGGAGATACGGAAAGATTTGCCTTTCCCGAGGACTGTATCTGGAAATTCGTACTTTTCAGGTTCTTGCTTCCCAAGGCCATGCGGAACTGGTGAGCAGAAACGTTCCGGCTTCCCGAGCTTCCGGAAATCTGAAGGGTTATGGCCCTGCCGTGGGAATCTCGCTTTGCCACCTCCATGGAGTGGACTTCTCCTACGGAAAGGTTCATTTTCCTGAGAGTCTCCCCTACCTGGCGCGGAGTAAGGGAAAGTTCCCAGGAGGAATAGGGAGACGTATACGCCACGGGCTCCTGTCGGGAAAGCAAATAAGGAACCGATCCACCCCAGACATCTCGGACATCCGCTGTACTTCCACCGCTATCAGAATGATAGGGGGTAAGGGCATATTTTCCTTGATAAAAAAGAACCATTCCTCTCGTCTCTTGAATGGCCCTGTCTATCCGAGAATCTTCCGCATTTATGCCACGGTAGACTTGGCAATGGGGGGTGGCACAGATATCGAAGTGCTCCGCCCCATGTTTTCCTTTATGGGACATGGCATAGGTCCGGGCCACTACCGCTTGGGCTTTGAGGAATTCCTGGGGCCACGCGGGGTTGGCTTCCATTTTAAGGACCCCCCGAAGATAGGACTCCACGTCAATTATGTTTATTATGGAAATTCCCGAGGCCCCTTGGCGCATCTCCAGGGATCCCCGATATGGATGGTTTCCCCATGCCACGGGAGCGGAGCCTTGAATTTTTACGGGGAGCGAGAGAGTTTTCCCTTTTACTTCCACCGTATTTCCCTTGAAATACTTTACAGGAACGGATCCAGAAAAGGAATGACGTTTTCCCTGGGCATCCACTAAAGTATAGCTCTTCGAAGACGAGAGAGTTCCTCCCGCCACGGATAGGGCCACTCCTACCCGAAGAGTTGTTCCTCCGGATGCTCCCCAGGAGGGAACGATTGGAAAAATCAGAAAGGATAGGAGGAAAAAGAAGGCATATATATATGCCCATCGTCGCTCTCGGCAAAAAAACATACAAAAACTCCTTCCTAAAACTTCAAAACCCTCTAATTTCGGAAAAATCGCATGAAAAAGAATATCCCTGACAGAATAAGACTCACGAGAATCATGGTGGTAAGGGGGAAGAAAAAAGCTCCTCCCTTGGTTCGTATGGTTATATCTCCTGGAAGCCTTCCCAGGGATAAGGAAATATGAAAATGCTCTCGGAGGCAACAGATCCCCCCGAGGAAAAAACAAATCGTTCCTATCAAAAAAAGTGTTTTGGCGAGAGAAGGCAGAGAATTCACTCCTCTTCTTCCCAGGAAAAGACTTGCTGAGCCTGGTTGATAGAGGGAGGAACCATGGAAAAGAGGAAAAAGGCGTTTTCCGTAGCTTTTCTTCCCCGGGGTGTTTTTTCGAGAAATCCTTGGCGAATGAGAAAAGGTTCGTAAATATCCTCCAAGGTCTGAGGCTCCTCGTTTACCGCGGAAGCGAGGGTGGAAAGCCCCACAGGGCCTCCTCCGAAAAGCTGCACGATGGCTCCCAGGTATTTCCGGTCTCCTTCATCGAGTCCCTGCTCGTTGATGCCGAGCATTTCGAAGGCTCTCGTGGTCACCTCCAGATGTACCGTTTTTTCCCCCCGTACCTGAGCGATATCCCGAATCCGACGAAAGAGCCGTAAGGCTACTCGAGGAGTTCCCCGGGAGCGGCGGCCGATTTCATGAGCTGCTTCTTCCTGAATGGATATACTATGTTTTTGTCCTGCCCGAAGGACGATGGATGAAAGGTCTTCCGGGCTGTAAAGGTCGAGCTGTTCCACAATGCCGAACCGTGCCCGCAGAGGGGATGTGAGAAGCCCCAGTCTTGTGGTGGCTCCGATGAGGGTAAAGGGAGGAAGCGAAAGCCGAATGGTTCGGGCAAGGGGGCCCTTGCCCACCACGATGTCCAGGGCAAAATCTTCCATCCCCGCGTAGAGAATCTCTTCTACGTTGGGGGGAAGCCGGTGAATTTCATCGATGAAAAGGACGTCTCCCGCTTGGAGATTGGAAAGAATTGCCGCAAGATCTCCCGAACGTTCGAGGGCCGGACCTGAAGTAACCCGCATCTCCCCCCCCATTTCACGGGCGATGATTCCCGCCAAAGTGGTTTTTCCCAGCCCCGGAGGTCCGTGAAAAAGCACATGATCCAGAGGTTCCTTCCGTTGATTGGCCGCCTGAATATAGATAGACAGCTTTTCCTTCAAATTTTGCTGTCCCACAAAATCCTTGAGAACCTGAGGACGTACGGGAAGAAGTTCTTCCTCTCCGGAAAGCGTGGGAGATCCCACAAGGCGCTCCTGATGGCTTTCGAAAAAATTCATCGTTGCAGCCTCCGCAAAGTTTCATGAAGAAGAGTGCTTTCATCGGGCAAAGAATCCTCTCTTCCGCTCAAAGCCTCTTCCATGGCGACCTGGGCTTCTCTTCTGCCAAAACCTAGGGAAAGCAGGGCTTCGAGAACCGTATGGCGTACGGTAGTTCCTTCGGCTGAAGAAGTTGCTCCCACCCCTGTTGAAGGAGAACGAAGAATCCCTTCTCCTAGAGCTTTCAGCACTTTCTCCGAAAGCTCGAAACAGAGACGCTCGGAAATTTTCTTGCCAATCCCTGGAAGAGCCGCGAAAAGAGAAGCTTTGGAATCCACAATAGCCTCAAGAATATCCTGGATTTGCAGAGAGGACATGATGAGCATGGCCATACGGCTTCCCACCCCTCGTACCGAGGTGAGCATGGAAAAAAGAGTCCGTTCATTTTCATCCGCAAAACCGAAGAGGAGAAATCCTGCATCTTCCTGGGGTTGTAAATGCACGAAAAGAAAAAGAGGCTCTTCCAGCGTAGCCATATCGAAAACCGCTTTGGTACAAAAAAAACGGAAGCCCAAGGATTCTCCCACCTCAAGAACGAGCTGGCCCCGGTCCGCTTCCAGGGAAGTGACGGTACCTTTACAGTAATGGATCATGGTTTTCTCCCGGATCATATGACAGGAATTACAAAAAATCATCCTGTATTTGCAGCATTGCAACACATGTTTTTTTTCGGATCCTCGGGAAAGGTCTATCCGCCTATCCTGTGATTATGACGAAAGAAAAGAATTCCCGTAATGGCGATGGCGAGACCGTCCGCCGCATCATCCGGCCGGGGAAGCTCCGGGAGATTGAGCAGACGCTGCACCATTTTTTGAACCTGCATCTTCTCGGCCGTTCCAGTTCCGCAAACCGCAATTTTTACGTCCCCCGGGTTGGGCTCCAGAAGAGTTTTTTGTTCGAGTGCTGCCAGGAGAAGTATAACTCCCCGGGCTTGCCACACCATCTCCGCGGTGGTTTTATTTTTGCCGAAATAGAGCTTTTCCACCGCCACACAATCCAGCGGAAAAGAGGAGAAGAGCCCTCCCAAGGTTTGATAAACCTGAAGAAGCCGCTCTTCCATGGGAGCCTTCGAAGATGTTTCCAGACAGCCATAGGAAAGAGCCTCGAATGTGGACCCCTTGAGGGATACTACGCCATATCCGAGGCGTCCCAGGCCCGGGTCGATGCCGAGGCAGATCATCTAGTCTTCCAGGGAATTCATGATATCCTCGGAAATATCGAAGTTGCAGGATACGGACTGCACATCATCGTGATCGTCCAGAACATCGAGAAGGTTAAGAAGCTTCCCGGCCACACTTTTGTCGGTTATGGGTACCGTGGTTTTGGGAACCTGCTGCGCTTCGGCGGATTCCACCCGATATCCCGCCTTTTTCAGAGCCTCTGCCACAGAGGTTACCACGCCGGGATCCGTATAGACCGTAACTGCCCCATCCTCGGAAGAGATGTCATCTCCTCCCGCATCGATAACTGCCATCATAAGTTCTTCTTCGTCTACGGATCCTTGAATTTCTATGACTCCCTTACGTTCGAAAATCCAGGAAACACAACCAGCCTCTCCAAAGTTTCCTCCGTTTCGGCTGAGAAGAGCCCGTATTTCCGGGGTGGTTCTGTTTTTATTGTCCGTGGTGGCTTCGATAAGCACTGCCACTCCCCCGGGGCCATAGGCCTCGTACATAACTTCTTCGTACACGGCTCCTTCGATTTCACCAGTGCCTCGCTTGATAGCACGTTCAATGTTATCGGAAGGAACCGAAACCGCCTTGGCTCGTTCGATGGCGGTTTTAAGTTTCATGTTCATGCCCGGATCCCCTCCGCCCTCCTTGGCGGCTACGATAATTGCCCGGACAAGTTTCTGGAAAGCTACGCCACGTTTGGCATCTTGCGCAGCCTTTCGATGCTTGATATTGGCCCATTTGGAATGTCCTGCCATAGAAATGCCCCCTCGTGTTGAAATGAATGATTTTTATGAGTTTTTTGGGTTATTCCTCTATTGTGCAAAGAGGCGGTATTCTGCGCTTATGTTGAGAACGCTGAAAAGCCCCTTCCACAAAAGATTGTACCTCTTGAGAGACCTGCCGTTCAAGAAAATAATTATCCAGTTCGTCGTAGGTGACTCCCATCTCCTTTTCATCGGTTTGCCCCTCCCAAAGCCCTGCAGAAGGGGGCTTGATGATTATCTCTCGAGGAACTCCCAGGAAGGCCGCAAGCGATCGCACTTCTCCTTTGAGAAGATCTCCCAAAGGGAGAAGATCCACTCCGGAATCTCCATGTTTTGTGAAGTATCCCACTGCAAGCTCCACTTTATTCCCCGTGCCGCAGACGAGAAAACCATGCTCCTGGGCTATGGTGTAAAGCGTTACCATCCGCAGCCGAGGCTTGATATTCGCCAAAGCAAGAGAAGAAGAAGGGCTTTTTTCTTTGGGGAAAGCACGAAGGAGGGTGTCATAAGATTCGGAAAGATCCACCTGCATAACCGGGATATCCAAAGCCTCTGCAACTGCGAAGGCGTGGGTGGCATCCAGGGGATTGCTGTGACAGGGCATGAGAACTCCGAGAACGTGATTTTTTCCGAAAGCCTTGCGGGCAAGCCCTGCCACTACGGCAGAATCAATGCCGCCGCTCAATCCGAAAACACATCCCTTTCTTCCGGAAGAAGCTCCCTGCTCCTGGAGCCATGCGACTATTTTTCTTTCCAAAGCTTCCGAATCCCTGTATGCTTTCATTATCGGATCCTCCTTTTGTGTGGTGTTTGACGTTCAAGAGCGTATTGTAGCATAACTTCCGGTAACCCTTTCCATTCTCTCCAAAAGCTGCGGAAGAGAGGAGCATCTGTCCGAAAAGAGGTAGAAACGTCATGGAAAAAGCGCTTGTTTTTGACGGTTACGTGGATGAACCTTCCTGTTTCGGAGTACCCCCTTATATTTCTCCCTATGTCCGCTATGCCTTTGGGCTTCTTCGGACATGGGGATTTGACGTGTCCTACACGACCGTGGACAGATGGAGGGAAACCAGGCCCGAGAATCTCTGGAAAGAGGCTTCGTATATTATCCTTATTACAGGCTTTACCGTGCCGGGGCGATATCGAGGGGGGACTCCCCTTTTACTCGAAGAGCTTGAAAAACTGGTAGATCTCCCTCGAAAAGGAAGGCTCTTTTTCGGAGGATCCATCGTTCGAGGGTATTCTCTTCAGGGAGGGCGTCCTGCCAGGGAAACCGGAAATTTTTTCCTCCGGGGAGACTGTTTTTCCCAGGATCCGGTAGCTTCTTTGGCTGTCTATCTCCGAGATGGGCGCATAGACCCGAACGCCAGGAGCAGTTACTGTGATCTGGCACGTTGGGCCGTGGCGGGGGCTCCTCTTGTTTTACAGCATCCATCCTATCCTCGAGTTATAGCGGAACTTGAGCTTTCCGAGGGATGCAGCCGGGAAGGAAGACATTGCAGTTTTTGTACGGAGTGGCAGGGATCTCCCTACAGGGAACGCCCCACAGAAGATGTGCTTCAAGAGGTTCATGCTCTCGAGGATTGTGGTGTCCAAGCTTTCCGGCTCGGCAAGTGCTCCGACATCCTTACGTATGGAGGCAATGCACAATCTCGAGGAATATGCCCGAATCCGGAAAACCTGAAAAAACTCTATGATGGAATTCACACAGCCTGCCCAAACCTGGAGGTTCTTCACACGGACAACTGTAATCCCTTGACGGTTGCCCGGTTTCCCGAGGAATCCCGAAAGGCCGTGGAAGTCATTGCATCTCGAAATACCGAGGGAGATTGTCTCTCCCTCGGTATGGAAAACCTCGACCCTGACGTGTGCTCTCTCAATAACCTCAAAGTTACCTTCGAAGAGGCCCTTCAAGCAGTCCAAATCATTAATGAAGCCGGAGGGTGGCGGGACCGCCCACGGGGACTTCCCAAAATTCTTCCGGGGTTGAATTTTCTTCTCGACCTTCCCGGAGAAACTGCGGAATCTCTCGAATATAACCGCCGTTTTCTAGAATGCCTACTCCAGGAGAATTTGACTGTGCGGCGAATCAATATTAGAAGAGTGATTTCTTTTTCCCAATCTCCGGTATGTGAGCTTCTTCGGGAAAACCCTCCTAAAACAAAACTGCGGCAAGCCCGACGGTGGAAGGAATGGGTTCGAGAAGAGGTGGATCCCGTGATGTTTCGAAGGTTCGCCCCTTTGGGAACCGTGCTCCGAAAGGTTCTTACGGAAAACCGATCAGGACGCTGTATTTTTGGACGACCTCTGGGAAGCTATCCCCCCCTGATAGGAATCATGGATGAAAACCTTTCTGAGGGTACAGAAGTGAATGTAGCCATAACGGATTACGGGAAACGTTCTCTTACGGGGGTGCCCTTTCCCCTTTCTCTCTCCGCCTGTTCCCGGACAAACCTTCTCGCTCTTCCCGGAATCGGCAAGGCCAGGGGGGAACGGATCTTCCGCGATCCCCGTAAAAAGGATTCTCTCTCATTAGAAAATCTTTTAGACGATCCCTCTTTGGAGGCAAGGCTCGCTATGTATTTTACTCCCGAAAAATAGGATTAGTAGGGGGGGCTCATGCCTAGGTACATATATAAGGAAGGAGAAAGGCAGCCTCTCACGCCACCTTTCTCCATTGAATTCTCTACTGCCCGCTTCTCAATTCGGCTGGGAACTACTTCTTTTTATCCACCATTTCTTTCAGAACCTTGCCGGGTCTGAATACAGGAACCTTCTTCGCGGGAATCTTGATGACCTTCTTGGGATCCTGGGGATTACGTCCCTGACGCGGTGCCCGATCCCGGACCTCAAAGGTTCCGAAACCTACAAGCTGCACCTTGTCTCCCCGGGAAAGCGCCTGCTCAATGGCGGAGAAGACTGCATCCACACACTCACTGGCATCCTTCTTGCTGCTACCGGTCGTTTTGGCAACTTCATTTACCAAATCACTCTTGGTCACGCGAAACACCTCCTACAGATTTGGGACAAAACCCTCTGATATCAGGGCTGAAGTCGCCCTTTGATTCATTATTACAGTTTTTGTTAGGAAGGTCAAGGGTTCTTGCCATCTAATCCGAGCGATTTTTCCATTTTATTCTAATAGGTACTCCAGAATAGTCCTCGAGAGAGCGCAATCGTTTCTCTACATGCCGCTCAAACTGCTTTGTCACGATATCCTTGTCGTTTACCACAAAAAGAAAAAAAGGAGGAGCTGTAGCCGCCTGAGTGCAGTAATACAGCTTCAGGAAACGTCCCTGCCCATTGCTGGGCATACGCTCGAAAGCCATCAGCTCTCGAAGCAACACGTTGAGCTTGGATGTGGCGATTCGATTCTCCCGATGTTCGTGAACTCGGAAAATTGCCTTTACGAGATCCCCCATATTGCGTCCTGTTTTGGCGGAGACGAATACCATGGGTGCATGCTGAAAGAAAACAAAGGATTGCTTCAAATATTTTCGCATGTTATCTCCGAGTTTAGGGTCTCCCGGAGCAAGATCCCATTTGTTGACCACAAAGACCAAGCCCTTTCCTTTTTCGAGCACATGGCCGCATATTCTTTTTTCGTTTTCTGTGGCAGGTTCCTCCCCGTCCATAACGAGAACTGCAACCTGACAGCGGTCAATAGCGTCATAGCTGCGCACCATGGAATAGTATTCCACCGAAGAGGAGATTCGTGATTTTTTCCGAAGTCCCGCAGTGTCGATAATGCGCAAGGGCCCTGAAGGTGTTTCCAGGATAGTGTCAATGCTATCCCGGGTTGTCCCGGGAACGGGACTTACAAGAGATCGCTCTTGTCCTGCAAAATAGTTGAAGATACTTGATTTACCCACATTGGGACGTCCTACGAGGGCTACCGAAAGTATGGAAGAATCCTGAGAAAGTTCTTCTTTTTTCTCTCCTTCGACGGATTCCAGCATATGGGAGATCCTCTGAAGCAGTTCGTCCACGTTTCTATTGTGTACCGCGCTTACCGAAAGAGCCGATTCAAATCCGAGGGGAGCGAACTGAAACTCTCCGTTGTATGTCGGTGAATCCGCTTTGTGGATCACCAATATGATAGGTTTGCCGCTCTTTCTCAAGAACATTGCAATGTCGTGATCTGTGGGCATCAGTCCAGTTTGGGCGTCCACAAGAAAGAGGATGAGGTCACTCTCTTCTATGGCAATTTCGGCCTGTTTTCGTATTTGTATATCGTAATCCTTGCTTTGTTCTCCAAGAATTCCTCCTGTATCTATCATGTAAAGAGATTTTCCCTGGTGCTGAATCTCCGCATAGAGCCTGTCTCGGGTTATGCCGGGGACATCGTCCACAATGGCATGCCTTTTCCCGAGGAAACGATTAAAAAGCGAAGATTTTCCTACATTGGGTCTTCCGATTATGGAAATTACGGCCATGGCACACTATTCCTTTCCAGAAATACATTCACATGTATGTGTAAAAATCAATCTCTCCAAATGCGAAGAGTACAGGCCTGTTTTCTTTTGACATGAGGGTTCTGTATGTTAAAGATCTTGCGGATTGTCTCGAAAACTGAGGATGTCTTGGCACACTTTATCCAGAGAGTTTCCTCGGGGTTTTCCTGGGTTCCCGGAAAAAGCGAAAAAGGGATACCCAATTCCTCCAGCTCTTTTGCCAGCAAGGTCAGCATTTTAGGGCTTGCAGAAACTTCGATCAATGTTCCGTAGGGAGGGAAGGAAAAAAGTTCTCTTTCTCGAAGTTCTTCGGCCCAGAACTTTTCCCATCCCTTTTCCAGAGCTCCCTGCCAACCCTTTTGAGGATTCCGGCTCTGGAGAAAAATCCTTCTCGAAGGAGCTTTTTCAGTGCCTCGCCAGCAAGATTCCCAAATCATGCGGAAAGCTTTTTCTCGAGAATTATAGGCGGATCTTCGAGCTTCAGCATCTGCATCAAGCCAGGCAATGAGAGAAACCGAAAGAGTGTCGCAGAGAGAAAGGGCTTTTCTGGTTCCCAGAATGATTCCTCCGGATGCTCTGATTTTTTCGAGAGGAAGCCCTCCCTGTCTTCTCTTTCTATCGAAAAGAAAACAGGGTATTCCCTGCCCGAGAAGAGATTGAAGTTTTGCATGAAAACCCCGAAGCCCCGCTCCCCGATAGGAAAAAATTTCTCCCCGACAATGAGGACAGCATGATTGGGCCGCTTGGGTGTTCCCGCATCGGGAACACCGAAAAAGTCCCGTTTTTCCCATTTCCAGCATACTTCCACAAAGAGGGCAGATAAAGACATGTCCGCAGTCGTCACAGAAAAGCTCTCGATTTTCATCGGTCCTGTCGAAGATCCAAAGAACCCCTTCTCCTTTTTTCTGGGCTTCCACGCTTTCTTCCAGAAGTTTTTTCGCAAGAGGAATTTCTCGTTCCGTTCCATCCAGAGCAAGTGAAATCCCTTGGGCCGTATGAGTGAAAACAAAGGATCCCTTCGGAGGATCTTTAAAAACCGGATGGAGTTGTAAGAACACTCTGGAAGAAGGCATCCTTCCACCAAAGTATATATGGCTCGAAAAAAAATCTCCTCGTTTTGCAAGGATCGACCGGGCGTGAAAAAAGGGCGGCCTTCGGTACTCGTAGGCTCCGCTCTCTTCTTGGTCGATGACGATAAAGTTTATCTTGGGAAGAGGAGCAAAAATAGATCCGAGAGACCCTACGAGAAAAGAGATATTCCCTTTGCGAAGATCCTGCCATAAAAGAAATTGCGCTTCTTTTTTCGCTTTCCCTGAAATATCCCAGAGAGCTCCTTGATTTTGAAGCCCTCGTTCTCTCAGGTAAAGCCAGAAAGAACGAGCCTGTGCAATCTCGGGGAATACAAAGAGTCCTCTGGGGCAGGAAGGAGTCTCTTCTAAAATTTTTGCGTACATTTCATAACGCAAAGAATCCCTGCCTTGGTAAATGCAGGAATAAGATGGATTTCGCAGAACCTTCAGAGGATTCTCCGGAGTGGGTTCCACGGGCTTGCCCTTCAGAATTTCTTCGGGGAGGATCGCCTTTAGGGCCATGCCGGGAGAGCAAAGGTAGCGTCGGGAAATCCACAGGGAAAGTTCCCAAAGTTCCTTTCCCATAGCGGGGGCCGTTTCAAGGAATTCTCCCGCTTCTCGAAGGGTATATTTTTCAGAGGAGCTTTTTCGGGAAGCCGCCTCCCGGGAAAGGAAAAAGCCCACTCGCTGGCTCTTTCCCAGGGGAACCACCACTCTGGATCCCGGAAGAGGAGCGGGCGACGGAAGTTCTCTGCAGGCATATGTCAAAGGAGTCCACCAAGGACCAGGCACGAATATAGAAAGATAGTTCATGAAAGCGGAAATTTCATGATGGTTTTATCCCGGCCAGGAGTTGATACTATCGAGAATGACCGTCGCAACCTCCGCCTTAGTTCCTCCGAAAGAATGCGATTTTCCTTCTTTGCCAATAATTGTCACGGAGTTATGAGAAGAGGCGAAGGCGCTGTTTTCCCCTCCTACAGGGTTTGCCACGATATAATCCACATTTTTTCGTCGCAGTTTTTCCGAGGCATTTTCTAATAAATTTTCAGTTTCTGCAGCAAAGCCTACCAGGATCTGGTGGTCTTTTTTCAGCATTCCTGCCTTTGCAAGAAGATCTGGGTTTTGGACAAGCGTCAAATCAAGAATCTCCCGGGTACCTCGTTTTATCTTCTGAGAACTCTTTTCCTGGAAACGGTAATCTCCTACCGCCGCAGCCATGAAAAGGATGTCGTATTCCTCCCGGAGAAGGTCCATTTGTTCTTCCATTTCCTGGGCACTTACCACGGGGATATGCCGAAAACCATAAAAATTTCCCTCACAGAGAGGCCCTGAGAGAAACGTCACTTCTGCCCCCCGATACCATGCCTCTCTGGCCAGAGCATATCCCATCTTTCCCGAACTGGGATTGCTTAGAAAACGTATAGGGTCGAGGTATTCCCATGTGGGGCCCGCCGTAACGAGCACTCTTTTGCCGGCAAAATCTTTTTTGGGAGCGAGAGCTCGCCAAATCTCCTCAAGAATGTTCGAATTTTCCTGCATCTTGCCCTTTCCTACGGTTCCGCAAGCAAGACGCCCCTCGCCGGGCTCCACTACCCGATGGCCGAGATCGGCACATTCCCGGGCGTAAAGAGCTGTCATGGGATGTTCCCACATGTGGGTATTCATGGAAGGAAAAAGGAGTCCTCTTTGGGGGGATGCAAGGAAGAGAGCCCCTAAAAGAACATGAGACTCTCCCCGGGCAATGACCTTAAGAGAATTTGCCGTGCAGGGAGCTGTCACGAGAAGATCTGCCCAGGCAGCCAGAGAAACGTGAGGAATGGTCCATCCTGTGGCATCGTTCAAAAAATCCTCTTCCTGAAAAACCCGTTCTTTGGTAAGGGTGGCAAAAAGAAAGGGAGTTACGAACTTCTCCGCTGCCTTTGTAAGAAGCACCCGAACCGTATTGCCTTCTTTCACGAGAGTGTGAATCACCTCGGGCATCTTGTAAGCCGCAATTCCTCCGGTGACACAGAAGAGGATGTTTTTTCCTCTTTTCCAGGAACACATGATATCTCTACCCCCAAAGGGAGCTAGAGGGTCTCCTCGGGAAGATGAATACGCACCTTCCCTTCGAGAAGTTCTCTGGTAGCCAGGGAAATGGCCTTTTCCGCCCCGTCAAGAAGCCCCTGTCCTTTCTGTTCGCTTATCTGGCGCGCCCTTTGGGCGATGATCGACGTCAGGGCATATTTATTTTCAATAGAGCTCCCCGAAACAAAAACCTTTTCATAATCAAAAAAAATCATGCTTTATCTATCCTTTCGTTGTTCTCAGATAATGTACCAGATCTACAAGATCGGCCGCAGCTCTATCCACTTCTCGATTAACCACACGGTAATCATATTCTCCGGAATGAGAAATTTCCTCTTCCGCATTCCGAAGACGCAAAGAAATTTCTTCCGGAGATTCGCTCTTTCTTTTTGCCAGGCGTTTCAAAAGTTCTTCCTGGGAGGGAGGCATAACAAATATGAGCACCGCTTCGGGATAGGCCTTTTTTACGGCAAGTGCTCCTTGAACATCGATTTCCAGAAGCACGTCTCTTCCTTGGGCGAGATGTGCTTCCACCTCTTTCCGGGGAGTTCCGTAATAGTGATCATGTACCATGGCCCATTCAAGAAATCCTTCCTGCTCTATAAGGTTTCGGAAGGTTTTTTCCTCCACAAAAACGTAATCCCTGTGAGGCGTCTCGTTCTGCCGAGGATTTCGGGTGGTCCATGATACGGAAAAGCGCAGGTCCGGAATCTTTTCGAAAAGGATTTTCCGTAGCGTTCCTTTTCCGGCACCGCTCGGGCCGGAGAGAACGAAAAGAATTCCCCGTCTCTGGTTATTCATGTTGAATTGGTAGCGCTCCTTCCTCATCATAACGGTGTGCCAGCGTTTCTGGCTGGAGAGCGGAGAGTATGACATGCTTGCTGTCAGTGATCAGCACGGACCGAGTCTTTCTGCCCTGGGTGGCATCAATAAGAAGTCCTTGCTGTCGGGCTTCTTCCTTGAGCCGCTTCACAGGAGCTGAAGAAGGGCATATGATGGAGATAACTCTATCCCGGACTACCATATTTCCAAAACCGATATGCAAAAGTCGGGAATTCATGTGCATCACTCCACATTCTGTATTTGTTCTCGAATGCGCTCCAATCTCGACTTAATTTCCACGACTGCCCATCGGATGTCTCCGTCGTTTGATTTGGATCCCATAGTGTTGACTTCTCGGTTAATTTCCTGGAGAAGAAACTCTACTTTTCTGCCCACAAGGCCCTTATCCTTCATGGCGAAGTCCATCTTCTCTACGTGGCTCCGGAATCGGCAAAGTTCCTCCGCGATATCTTGTTTTTCCGCAAGAATGGCCGCTTCCTGAAGAATTCGTGATTCCTCAAAACCCATATCCGGAAGAAGATCTTCTACAAAGCTTTTGAGCCTCTCCCGCAGAGTTTGGGCTATTTCCTTGCGCAGTACATTCCAGCGTTCCTCAATTCTTGTTACATATTCCTCCGCCTCAAGGAGATTGTGTTTCATGTCCTCGTAAAGATGTTCTCCTTCAAGGGAGCGCATGGTGTTCCACGAGGCAAGAGCTTTTTCGAGTTCTTCCAAAACATGTTGTTTCAGCTGTTCATAAAGATCTTCTCCAAAGACTCCCTCTTGATCAAGAACCCCCGGAAGGAGGAGGAGAGAATCTATGCGCACGTCTTCGATAATGTGGTACTTCTCCTGTATTCTCTGGATTTTTCGAAGGTATTCTCCCAGCACATCCTCTGCAATGGGAACCATGCGTTGTTCCGAATTCCAGGAGAAAGCCATGCGGACCTGCATCTTTCCACGAAAAGATTCTTTTCGAAGCCTGTTCTGGATTTCCTGTTCGAGAGAGGCCAAATCCCTGGGCAATCGAATCGAGATGTCCTGATATCGATGGTTTACACTAGAAAGAGCGCACTCTAAAAAACCCCACGGGAGCTGGGCTTGACTTCTTCCATAACCGGTCATGCTTTTCATGGCAATCATTCCTTTTTAGAAAAAAAACGCTCCAGATAGCTCAGAAGAAAGGGAAGGCCTTCTCCGGATAGGGCGCTTACGGGAAAGACAAGCTCCTCTTCCCGGGCGAGAAAAAGATTATAACGTTCCCGAGTTTCCTCCGATAAAGCGTCGACCTTGTTGATCAGGCAGATTCGAGGGAGTTCCCATGCCTTGATATGGCATAACGTTTCCCGTACAACCCGGTAGTCTTCTTCGAAAAACGGACTTGCTCCGTCCAGGACGAGCAAGAGTATCTGAGAAGAGGTTATCTCTTCCAAGGTGGCATGGAACGAAGAGATAAGTTCCGGGGGAAGATTCCGGATAAATCCCACCGTATCCGAAAGAAGAAAGGTGCCGCCTCCGGGAAGAACCGCCTTGCGAACCGTGGTATCCAAAGTGGCAAAGAGTTTGCTCGAGCCGTGGCTGTCCGACTTTTGGACAAGCCTGCCGAGAAGGGTGGTTTTTCCACTGTTGGTATACCCCACCAAGGCTGCCAGGGGGAGGTCATTTTTAAGCCTTCTTCTGCGGCGGTATTCTCGCTGTTTTTCAATTTCCCGCAGTTTTTTCTCTATGCTTTGTATGTTCCTGTCCAGCTTCCGTCGGTGCCTGGCATATTCCGTTTCTCCGGGCCCCCGGGTGGCGATGCCCCCTCCGAGACGGGACATCTGATGTCCCAGTCCCTTGAGATAGGGAATTTCATGACGGTAGCGAGCGAGGGCTATCTGGAGTTTCGCTTCTTTCGTGAAGGCCCGGGCTTCAAAGATCTGCAGAATGATTTCCGATCGGTCCCATACCGTTTTTCCAAGAAGTGTTTCCAAAGAATACCTCTGACGGGGGGTGAGAAAACCATCCACCACAGCTATGGATGCCTCTAAAAATTCCATGGATGCTTGGATTTCAAGAATTTTCCCTTTTCCGACATAATAGCGAGGATCCGGGGCGTGTCTGGATTGTACAAAAAACTTCAGCAAAGTACAGCCAATACTGCCAAGAAGATCCTCAAGCTCCTGAACCTGATGATCCAGGAAAGCTTCGGAATCTCCGGGATCTCCAAGTACAGTAAATGCGACAACTCCCCGTTGAATTGTCGCACCCTCATGAGATTTTTTCACAAAAACTCTCCCCGCACACAAAACAGTCAGGCACTCTCTTTCAAGAAGGGGCTATGGAGGCGATGAGGCACTTTACCACTTCGTCTATGGTGAGGGATGTGGTATCCACTTCCAAGGCATCCGAAGCCTTTCGGAGGGGGGATTCTTTTCGGCCCGAGTCCAAAGAGTCCCGTTCAACAATATTGTTTAGTACCTCCTCATAGGAAATCCGAGAAACAGCGTCTTTTTCCTGAAGCTCTCCATGCCTTCTTCGAGCCCGTTCTTCCGGAGAAGCAATGAGAAAAAATTTAAAGTCCGCCTGAGGAAAAACCACGGTGCCCATGTCGCGTCCCTCCGCTACGAGTCCCGGCTCCCGGGCCTGCTGGCGCTGCAGAGTTACGAGGTGTCTCCGCACTTCTGGAAGTGCGGCATATCGGGAAACCTGTTGAGAGACTTCGGGGAAGCGTATTTCTTCACTTACGTCCCTGCCGGAAAGATAGAGATGATCTCCGTGGAATGTAAGGTCCAGTGTTTTCAGGAGAGTCTCAATTTTTTCCGTCTCTTTTGGTTCCACGAAATTTTCCAGAAAGCAGAGAGTAACCCCTCGGTACATGGCTCCCGTATCAAGAAAAGGAAGGCCAAGCTCCCGGGCTACCCTTCTGGCTACCGTGCTCTTTCCGGACCCCGCCGGGCCGTCAATAGTGACGATAAGCATGAAGGTTATACCTTTTCAAGGTGAAATTCTTCTTCTACCTGCGAAATAAGATCCACCGATTCCGAGAGAAGCGATTCAAAATCTGTAATTCCAAGGCGTTCGAGAGATCCCGAGGAGATATTGCTCTGAAGGCCGTCTGCACCGAGGCCCAGCCCGAGCATAAGGCAGATTGCATTGGCCACATGCACCACATCCACGATTTTACGCAGCCGTACGTCTTCTACGTCAAAGGCGTCCGGTTCATGATGATAGCGTGCTACGTACTGGTAGGATTCGGGGAGGTTCCACTGCTCGATAATCATGCTTGCTACCTGGGCGTGGTCGAATCCGAGCACATCTTTTTCGGCATCCACGAAGGCAACGCCTTCTTCTTCCACCAGGCGCACGATAATGCTGTACCCGAAGCGGACAAAATCGTTGAGTACGATCTTGCCGAGATCATGAAGTATTCCCGCCACATAAGCTTCTTCCGGGTCGGCTCCGAACTTTTGCGAAAGATGTTTCGAAATGTAGGCCACTCCCAGGGAATGGACCCAGAGCTGTCCTCGGTCAAGGGCATAGCCGCTGAAGGAGCTTTCCATGAATTTGTAGACTGAAGCAGAAAGCACAATACTCTTTACCGCTCGGAATCCCAGGAGAGCGATAGCCTCGGTGACGCTGGTGATCCTTCTGGAAAAACCGTAATATGCCGAATTTGCCAAGCGTAAAATCCGAATGACCAATCCTTCGTCCCGGGAAAGCTTGTCCGCCACGTCACTGGCACTGCTGTCGGGATTATCCAGAACTTTCAGTGTATCAATGACAAACTGGGGTAACGAAGGAATTTCCTTTACCCTTTTGAGTACCCGCTTTTGTATAAGATCTTTTGTTCGATCATCAATTCCCTGCATGGTACAACCTCCCGCATGGATTCCAGTTTAGACCGAACCCCCATGGTGTATCATACACCATAGCCGCTTTTTGGAAAACGTTCGGTATTCTCCGGAACGAAGATTTCCCAAACTGAGCTTTCCAAAAGCCACACGCCTCAGAAGAAGAACTTTATTCTGGTGATGTTCTGCCATAAGGCGGATCTCTCTCTTCAAACCCTCCTGAAGCACCAGACGTATCCAGCAATTTTCAGGCTTCTTGGAAAGGATTTCCAGGGATAGAGGAATCCGATTTTTTCCCTCTAGAAATACGCCAGCTCTCCAGGATAGAAGATCTTCTTTCTCCAGGGGGTATCGCAATAACACCTCATAGGTTTTTGAAATTCCCTGGCTCGGATGTCCCAAGGAATGGGAAAAATCCCCATCGTTGGTGAGAAGCAGAAGTCCCTGACTGTTTTTGTCGAGACGTCCCACGGGAAAGGCCCGGGCTTGGGTTCGGAAGAACTCTGGAAGAATCTCGTATATTGTAGCATTATGAGGGTCCGACATGGAACATACGTATCCTTCAGGTTTGTGAAAAACCACGTAGAGAGATTCCTGGGGGACCAAGGGGATTCCCTGAAGGCAGATTCTTTCGTCCGGAGAAACGAGGGTTCCCGGAAAAAGGACAGTCTTTCCTTCTACCGAAACAGATCCTTCTTCTATCAGAGCTTCTACGGAACGCCGGGATCCCACCCCACAGGAAGCGAGAAATTTATTGAGCCGCATTTTCTCCTCGGATGTCACGATGTTCTCCTATTCTTCTTCTTGGAGTTCTTCGAGGGAGGGGAGGTCCGTAATTGAGTTTATGCCGAATATTTCAAGAAAAAAGTCCGTAGTTCTATAGAGAAAGGGGTTCCCCGTCCCCTTCCGTCTTCCTGCGATACGTACCAGGCCAAAGCGCAGAAGAGTATCCATTACCCGATCACAGCGAACGTTTCTAATTTCTTCAATTTCTCCCCGAGTTACAGGCTGATTGTAGGCAATGACTGCAAGGGTTTCCAGGGCAGCTTTGCTGATCCGAAGCTTTTCTTCCCCCGCTTGAATCCGGAGTTTTTCTACCATATCGTGATGCTCCGGGGCCGTAACTACCTGCCATCCTCCTCCAAGCCGGACTATGCGGAGGGCGTGTCCCCTTTGATAATGCTCCTGGAGATCTTTGAGAAGCACCACGACCCGGCTTCTCTCCTCCTCCATCAGCCCGGCGATTCGTTCTTCCGAAAGGGGTTCCGGAGAGGAGAAAAGAAGTGCCTCCAAAGCATGTAGGCCTGGATTTGCGAGGCTATGCTGAGGACACATGGATGTTTCCAAACACCTCTTCCTGAATGATCACGATTTCCTCCTTGCGGCACATTTCAAGAAGAGCCAGGAGAGTAAGTACCACAAAACTCCTGGATCGTTCCTTTTCCAGAAGATCCCGAAAAGAGAGGGGGCCATTCCGATCGAGAAGCCTCCGAAGTTCCGCCATTCGGGATTCCACCTGGCCTTCTTCGGGGATGGCTGCGGGGATCCCCTCCCAGGAATCGTCCGTATCCTCCGGAAAATCCTGGGCGGGATTTTCTGCCTTGCTCTGATGCTGTGCCAGAAGATCCCACCATAGCATTCCCAAGAGATAGAGATCTCCTGCGTCGAAAAAAAGAGCTCCTTCATGAGAGGTGCGGGGAAAGCAGAGCTGCCGCTCCAACAGAAGCTTCTCAAGAACGGATGCGGCTTTTCGATAGGGTTTATAGGCCGCCACAAGGCTTTCCACGGGAAGGTCTTCCTCTTCATCTTCCCAGCTTTCTTCTGCCGTCGTTCTGGAAGGAAGAAGGGACAGGGCTTTCTCATGAAGCAGTTTGGAAGCAAGAGAAAGAAAATGGAGTATTTCCCGAAGTTGAAACTCCTCTTTTTGACGAAGATAGGCGGTGTAGAGAAACACTATTTCCGAAAGACGCACTTTAGAAAACTCAAGGTTCCCGGATTCCACCAGCTCGCAGAGAAGATCAAGGGGGCCCGAAAACCCGTGGGTTTCGATTTCGAACATGGAGCTTACCGGGATTTCCCCCGAATAAGCCCCATGGAGGAAATAACCTCTTCCATGGTTTGAGAAGCTACTTTGCGGGCTTTAGTAGCTCCTAAAAGGAGAAGATCCTGAAGCTCTGCGGAATTCGTGGCAAAATGTGCCCGTCGTTCCTGAATGGGTCCTAAGACCTCAAGTATGTGGGCGTTAAGCTTTTTCTTGCATTCGATGCAGCCGATTCCCGCAGTTCTGCAGCCATGATCAAGTTCGGCCTTCTCCGCCTCATTTTTGTTGAAAACGATATGAATATCCCAGACGGGACATTTGGCAGGATCCCCCGGGTCCGTCTTGCGCATTCGGGCGGGGTCGGTCTTCATGGTACGCAATTTTTCCCAGAGGATATCGGGCTCATCGGAAATGGTGATGCTGTTCCCATAGGATTTGCTCATCTTACGGCCATCCGTTCCAGGAACTTTAGGAGTGGGAGTGAGTATCGTTTCGGGTTCCGGAAAGACGGGGCCGTAGAAATTGTTAAATCGCCGGGCTATTTCCCGAGAGAGCTCCAGATGAGCGGATTGATCTTCCCCTACGGGAACTTTTTCCCCCTTGTAAACGAGAATATCTGCGGCCTGGAGAACCGGATAGCCTAGAAAAGCGTAGTTGTTGAGATCTTTATAGTCGATATTCTGTTTCTGTTCCTTGTATGTGGGATTTCGCTCCAGCCATCCCAAAGGAGTGATCATGGAAAAGGCCAGGTGCAGTTCCGCATGTTCCGGCACATGAGACTGGATAAAAATAACGCTTTTTTCAGGATCCATGCCGGCTCCGAGCCAGTCAAGAAAAACTTCTATGCAGTTTTGCTGCACCATGCGGGGATCCGCATAATCCGTCATGAGGGCATGCCAATCTACAATGGAGTAGAAGCATTCGTTTTCTTCCTGCTCCTGCAAAGCTCTCCAATTATAAAGAGCTCCTGCAAGATGCCCCAAGTGAAGCTTTCCTGTCGGCCGCATTCCGCTGAAAACACGTGGCATAACGAAAGACACTCCCCTTCTGTTCTTCAGAAAACATTTCTATCGAATTTTTCTTTCTCTGCATTTTAATGCAGGTTTGCGCTTCTTCAGCATGACTCCCAAAGGAGCATAGCAGGTTTTTCCCAGGATTGGAACGGAATATACGAAAAAGAAAGCTCCCGTCCCCAGGAAGTTTCCCATGTTTGAGCTATAGCGAAGAGAGCCGCTTCTTCCATTTCGCCATGATCCACCTGAAGAAGTGACAGACCCTCCTGAAGAGCTTCAAGTCTGTGATGGTATTTTACATCACCGGTGATAAAGAGGTCCGCTTTTTTCTGCAAGGCTTCCTTCCAGAAAGAGCTCCCTGAACCGCCCAGAAGAGCCATCCGGGCAAACTTGTAATCCTGATTTTTATGTGGTGAAAGGTAGCCCTTTACCCAGGAAAGGTTCCAGCATTTTTGAATTTTTTCTCCCAGAAGCGGCATGGAAAGAGGTTCTTCGAGGATTCCCGTGAGGCCGTCTCCTTCGAGAGGAGAAGATTCCTGAGAAACGAGAGGAGCACTTTCTTTCAGAGAGAGCAACTTTCCCAAGGCTCCATTGATGCCTCCAAAAGCTCGGTCAAGGTTTGTATGCAAAGAAAGAATGGCAAGATCGTTATTGAGTGCGATTTTAAGCGCCTTTCCTTCGGGGGTTTCCGTACAAATACGTTCCAAGGAAAAAAACGGAGGATGATGGGTTATGAGGAGGGAGCATCCATCCGCTGCAGCGGCAGCCACGGTAGACGGAAGAACATTCAGAGCAACGCCGATCTTGGATATTTTCTGCCGGGAATCTCCCACGATAAGCCCCACATTATCCCAGTTTTCCTTGAGAGAAAAGGGAGCTTCTTCGTTGATGCGTTCCAGAATTTCCTTTATGGCTATACCGTACATGGCGGCTCCTTTCCGGGGTAATCAAAAACAAAAAGCCACCGTGGAAGGTGGCTGTTTTTTTGGATGGTGGGCCCACCTGGACTCGAACCAGGAACCTTCCGGTTATGAGCCGGTGGCTCTGACCAATTGAGCTATGGGCCCTTTCATGCATAGAGAGAAACTTTTAAACAAGCAACAGTGCTCTATTCTATACTAATACACCCGACAGGGCAACTCTCAGCTGCTTCTTTGACGCACTCTTCCGAAGCGTCACCGACCACTTTCGCTTTGCCCGCAGATTCGTCAAGTTCGAACACCGAGGGACATATCTGGACACACACGCCACATCCGATACATTCTTCCTGGTCAATGCTTACAGTCATAAAGCAGCCACCTCCTCCCGTTGGCAGATTTTAGTCTAGAAATCCAAAAGCGTCAAATATTTCCTTTCGTTTGTCTCCTTGAGGAAATGTTGTCGGATTGATCCGTTTCCAGGGAAACCCTTGCCCGATCATCTTTTTGAACATCCACCTCGAGAAGAGCGTAAAACGATGGCAGGGGCATACGTTTTGTGCCCGGGGTGGCCGAGGCAAGAAAAACACCTACTCCCGCCACTTCAAGATCCGATTCTCGAGCGACCTGAAGCATTCCCGCCACGGTGCTTCCTCCGCGCATGAAATCGTCAACTATGAGCACCTTTTTCTTTTCCTTGAGTTGCCGTACTCCCATGTACATGGTTCGCACGTCTCCTCCCATGGCGGGATAATGCACGGCTATGGCAGAACCGTCGCTCGGGCGATTGCGGAAGCGGCAAAGTACCAAAGGAACGCCCAAGGCATGAGCAGTGAACATGCCCAAGGGAATTCCCTTTACCTCGCTTGTCATCACCGCATCCACTTTATGAGATGCGAAGTGTGTGGCCAGGATATACCCGAGACGGAAACAGTAAAGAGGATTGAAAATGATGTCGCTGTAGTAAAGAATGCCTCCGGGAAGAACCCTTTCGGGGTCTTCGAGGAGAGTGATGATTTCCCGAAGCCACTCTTCTCTTTTTGCATTCCCGAGAGAGGGCCGGAAAAAGGCCCCTCCGTTCCGTCCGCGGCCTACCTCGACCAAACCGTACCCTTCTTCCTCCACTGCCTGAGCAAGAAGAGAAATATCCTCACTGATAACGGTTTTGGAAACTCCGAAAAAATCGGCTATTTTCGTAATGGAAAACTGTTTCGAAGGATGCAGGAAAAGTTTTGATGCAATCCGAAGCATTCGTTCCATTCTTTTGGCTTTCATTGGTTACCACGACTCCAGATAAAGGGTTTTTTGAATCCAGGAAAAGGCTGTCATTCCCTGGAGAAAAGTTTTGAATTTCTCCGATTCTCCCCTCTTTGTCCTGGGATAAATGGCGAACATGGAACTCCCGCTTCCGGATACCCCCCAACCGAGAGCTCCTTGGGATGAGGCTAGAGAAAAAAAGGATGCATAAGAATCTCGGAAGGGAAGCACCTCAAGAAAATCGTTCGGAAAAAGCCCGCAAATTTCGCCCCGCCGAAGTTTTCTGAGAAGGGAGAACATTTCTTCCCTGGCCGAGGCTTCGGAGCTCCAGGAAAAAGTCCCCTCGGACTCCCTTTGATCCAGATCTCCATAGGCCTGGTGGGTGTTCGAGGACCAGGAGGGGAAAGAGAGCACCACCACATAATCCATATCCATATGCAAGGGCTCGATTTTTTCACCTATTCCGGTGAGGAAGGCCCAGCGATGAGGAGAGTGGAGAAAGGGAACATCCGCTCCCAGAGCGGCGATTTCCGAATCCTCCAGAAATATGCCGTATCGCCTTCGAATCCAGTCTAAAAAACTTGCAAGATTGCCGCTTCCTCCCCCTACTCCGGTCCCGGGAGGAATGACTTTCTCCAAGATTATCTGTTGAAAAGGAAGGGACGCATCCTTTTTACGCAGAACCTCAAGAGCCCGGATAAGAATATTGGTTCCCTCGATGGGATGGTTTCGGGTGTAGGTCAAATCTTCACTGAAAGGTTCTTCTCCGGAGGAAGGTTCGAGAAAGCGCATCATTTCGCCGCAGCGTATCTTGAGAACTCCCGAGGCGAGGGAATGATATCCGTCAGCTTTTTTCCCTGTAATACGCAGGGTAAAATTTATTTTTACCGGAGAGTGTACGAGAAATTCGTTCATGAAAGACCTCCCTGGGATTCTTCTCGTCTTTTGCGGAGAATTCTCTTATCTCCCACCCTTCTCGTATACCCTCGGCTATCCAGATACTCCAGAAGAGGGAGTACGTATTTTCGGGAACTTTGAAGCGCATCCCGTACTGCGGAAAGAGTTATTTCTCCTGCAAATCCTTCGAGAATGGCAAGAACCCGTTCTTCCTGAAATTTGGCAAGAATCATGTTATCTCCGATAAGAGCGATCTCTTTGGCTGATTTTGCCTCTCCAAGAAGGCTCTCCAGGGATGTGTCGGAAAGACCCAAAGCTTCTCGAGCTTCCTCCACCAAGGGAAATTGCATGTCCTGGCATCGGCAGAAGTCCAGAAGGAGTGGAAGTTTTTCTTCATAAAGGGCTTCGATGTCCAAGGTAAAATCCTTATGACGAAAAAGGTCTTCCTGAAGAAGAAGTTTTTCGCTTTGCTGTGCGATTTCCTCTGCCACAAGTCGAAGAATACGAGGTTCCTTGAAAGAAAAATATGAGGAAAGAAGTTTATCGAGGGAAACGCCCCGGATTTTCTTTTCTCGGGAAAGTTTCTGGGAAAGCTCGTTTTCCATTCCCTTTGCCGCTTTTTTCAGGCACTCCCTTTCGATTATCAGAGGGTTTCTTTCTCCAAAGACATAAATAATGTTTGCTTTACGAAGATCTTCCAGAAGTTTTTCAAAATCTTTCCGGGGGATCTGAAGGGCCGAAAGCAGAGATTTTTCTTCGAGATAACCCATTTCCTGAAGAAAACGCAGGAGATACTCCTTGGGAAGTTTCATCTTTTGGGAAAGCTCTTCCGTGAAAATCCCCTGTTTTTGCCGATCCTTGCTCCCTTGAGCCTTTTTTCCGTAAGGAAGAATTACCTCTCCCCCCGCTATGGTCCGAACAGGGCTGTAACTTCGCAGAATGAAACGCTGTCCTCGCAACATGGCCTGAGGTGCTTCCAGAACAAGCTGAGCTGCCAGACGTTCACCCGGAGCGGCTTCTTTGCGATCGAAAAAAACCACTCTCCCTAGGGTTTCGGAAGTTCCCATATGCACATGTACCCGCTGCCAGTGTTCCACTCCATCTCCCGGAGCAGAAAGCACCCGAAGCATAACGTTACAGCATAGGGAGGGAACCAGTATATCCGGAGGAACGAGCACATCGCCTCGTTCCAGCACATCTCCCTTGGCTCCGGAGAGATTGATGGCGATACGCTGCCCCCCCACGGCCCGGGGAACTTCTTGATTATGTACCTGAAGTCCTCGGACACGTAAAGAATGCCCCTTGGGCACCACCTGGAGCTCGTCTCCCGTATGCACGGAACCTCCCCAGGCCGTACCGGTCACTACGGTGCCGAAGCCCTGCTTGGGAAAGACCCGATCGATGGGATAGAAGAAAATGCTTTGGAGGGAACGAGAAGGAGCCTGGCGTACCATGACTGCAAGCTTCTGGAGGAGCTCCGGAATACCCTCTCCCGTATGGGAGGAGAGAGGAATCAGAGGAGCTTCTTCCAGAAAGGTTCCCTTCACGGCATGGCGCACATCCTCCGCTGCCAGCTCAAGAATTTCTTCGTCCACGAGATCTTTTTTCGTAAGAGCGATAACTCCGTGAGAAATGCCGAGGAGCGTCAGAATATCCAGATGTTCTCTGGTCTGAGGCATGACTCCCTCATCTGCGGCCACCACGAAAAGAACCCCCTGGATTCCTGCGGCTCCTGCCACCATCTGACGTATAAAGCGTTCATGTCCGGGCACATCCACCACGCTAATCACAGTTCCATCGGGCATGACGAGAGGAGCGAAGCCGAGTTCAATGGTAATGCCCCGCTTCTTTTCTTCTTTCAGACGATCGCAGTCATATCCCGTCAGCGCTTTTACCAGAGTGGTTTTCCCGTGATCAATATGCCCTGCTGTACCCAGAACGAAGGGATATTCTTCAGAGGAGGAATTATTTTCCGCATTGCTGTTCATGAGGACACACTCTCTTTCACGCTTTGTACAAGGGAATCCATGTTCTCGGGTAAAAGGGTTCGCAGGTGGAGAATCAAGGTATTTTCTCTAACCACCGAAATTACCGGGAAAACGGCGGAACGCAGCCGTTTCTGGAAAAGCGCGGGAGAAAGGCCGGGGTATGTCAGAGAAACTCCGAATCCTTGGAGAGTGGTACCGGGAAAAGAGCCTCCTCCGATGGTATCTTCCGTAGGAACTACTTTGGTGATAACGTAAGGAACCTCGGAATCCAGTCTTTGCCTAAGGTCCTCCGCCCTTTTTCGGAGAAGCTCTTGCGAAGCGCCGATCATAGCGAGAGTGGGAATCTCCATCTCCCGCCGGGAAAGGTAAAGCCGCAAGGTGGTTTCCAGGGCGGCAAGGGTCATTTTATCCACCCGAAGAGCCCGATAGAGGGGATGTCGGCGAAGCTTCTCCACCAAAGCTACCCGTCCTACCACGATACCTCCCTGGGGGCCTCCGAGAAGCTTATCCCCCGAAAAGGTTACCAGATCCACTCCCTGGGATATGCAGCTGCTTACGGAAGGTTCCTGGAAGCCGCAGAAAGGAGAAAGGTCGATAAGTGTGCCGCTTCCAAGATCTTCCATGAATATCTGATCTTTTTCCCTTGCCAGAGCGGCAAGCTCTTCTCGGGCTACCGAAGAGGAAAAACCGAGAATCTTGAAGTTTGAAGGGTGCACCTTGAGAAGAAGGGCGGTTTCCTCCGTGAGAGCCTCGGCATAGTCTTTCAGATGTGTCCGATTGGTGGTACCCACTTCCACCATCGTGGCTCCGGAAAGAGACATAATTTCGGGAATTCGGAAGGAGCCTCCGATTTCCACAAGTTCTCCCCGGGAAACAAGAACTTCCTTGCCCTGGGCCAAGGCGGCAAGAGCAAGAAGCACCGCCCCCGCATTGTTGTTTACCACCAGGGCCGCATCGGCTCCGGTGAGTTGACAGAGAAGCCATTCCACGTGGGTATGCCGATGTCCTCGTTCTCCCTCATGGAGGTCATATTCCAGGGTGTTGTACTGGGAGGCAATCCGGTGCACCGCTTCCACGGCTTCGGGATGAAGGAGCGACCGTCCCAAATTGGTGTGCACCACCACTCCCGTGGCATTTATGAGAGGAACCATTTGAGGAACGCTACGGCGCATGCAGAGAATCTCCGCTTCCTTCAGAAGAGATGCCACCGAAAGATTTTCCAGCTCTCCATGCCGGATCTTCTGACGTGCGTAGCCGATCACCTCGGCAATGGTACTTTTTACAGCATCTCTTCCTATCTTTGCCTCCGCCGGGGAAACCCAATCTGCAGAAAGAATTTCATCCATGGAGGGAATCTGTCTCAAAAGAGCACGTCTCGATGCATCAAGCAAAAAAACCACCCCGTTCAGAAAGATAACGTTCCCTGTCTCAAAAGCTATGGCTATTATAATACTGTTTTTTCCTGTATTCTAAGGAAGTCCCTGAAGATATTTTCGATAAAAGGAGTCTATGTGCCCATGTTTATTGATGCTCGCGGAAAAAGTTGTCCTCAGCCGGTGATTCTTACCAAAAAAGCCATTGACGAAGGACATGATACCCTGACGGTGTTTGTGGATTCGGATATTCCCGCCCAGAACGTAGGGCGCCTTCTCGAAAAATCAGGTTTTTCCTTTTCTCGGGAATCGGGAAATCCTGGCATAGCCCTCAAGGCTTTTCGAAAAGGCGGATCCTTAACCGAACCGGGACCATCCTTCTCGGAGAGGGCAGAATCTTCCCCGGAGAGGAATTTTGTTCTCGTCATATGCCGCCGTATTCTCGGAGGAGCGGATCCGGTTCTCGGAGAAGTCCTTATGAAAGGATTTCTGAGTACCATAGCAGAAAAAGAGCAGTTGCCCAAGAGTGTTATCCTCATGAATGAAGGGGTCTACCTCGCGGAAAAAGGATCGTCCACTCTGGAGAGCCTCGAAAAAATGCACCGTCAGGGAGTGGAACTCCTCGTGTGTGGCACCTGCACGAATCACTTCGGAATTACCGAACATATCGGAGCAGGAACCATATCGAATATGTTTGACATTACCGAGGCCATGATTTTGGCTTCCCGGGTTATAAGCATTCCCTAAAAATATCCCAGGGGGCTATGAAAAATTCTCCATAGCCCCCTGGGATGAAAAATCAGGCTTCGTCGTCGTCAACCTTGAGAAAAGCGAGGAAAGCCTCCTGAGGTATGGAAACCCGGCCGATCATCTTCATCTTCCGTTTTCCTTCCTTTTGTTTTTCCAGAAGCTTCCTTTTTCGCGTAATGTCTCCGCCGTAGCACTTGGCCAGCACGTCTTTCCGGAGGGCCTTGATATTCTGGCGCACAATAACCTTCTTCCCTATGCTCGCCTGGATGGGAACCTCGAAAAGTTGTCGGGGAATCAGATCCTTGAGCGCCCTTGTCACCGCAAGTCCTCGGCGATAGGCAAAATCCCGGTGGCAGATGAAAGAGAAGGCATCCATAGCTTCCGAAGCAATGAGAATATCTACTTTTTCCAGGGCTCCCGGGAAAAATCCGATATGTTCGTAATCCAGGGAAGCGTAGCCTCGGGAAACAGATTTTAATTTATCGTGAAAATCAAAGATGAACTCTGCCAGGGGTACTTCATAGACAAGGCGAACTCGCTCGGGAGTAATATAGTCCATGGATTTGAAAATTCCCCGCTTGTCCTGACAAAGCTGCATCACTTTTCCCACGTAATCCGGAGGAAGAAAGGTGGTAAGGCGAATATAGGGTTCCCGGATTTCTTCAATCTCTCCCACCGAAGGAAAATCCGAGGGACGATGTACTTCGAGGACCTCTCCATCGGTCTTCTCCACCTGGTAGATAACGTTTGGTGTGGTCGCTACAAGGTCCACTCCGTACTCTCTTCGGAGTCTTTCCTTGGCAATATCCATGTGCAGCAATCCCAGAAAGCCACAGCGGAAACCGAAACCCAGGGCCGTGGAGGTCTCTGGAATAAATTCAATGGCACTGTCGTTAAGCGTGAGCTTCTCCAAGGCATCCCGAAGATGAGGATAATCCTCTCTTTCCAGAGGGTAAAAGCCGCAGAAAACTACGGGTTTTACCCGTTTGTATCCCGGGAGCGGTTTCGGTGCGGGAGAAGCTGCGGAGGTTATGGTGTCTCCCACCCGGGCTTCCTCCAGGGATTTCATGTTGGTAATCATGTACCCTACTTCTCCTGCTTCAAGAACCTCTATGGGTACCATCCCCGGAGAGAAGACCCCTATTTCCTCTACATCTCCTCGTTTTCCCTGAGCCATAAAGATAATTGCATCTCCCCGGCGGAGCGTTCCTTGAACTACCCGGATATAACATACTACCCCCCGGTAATTGTCATAAACGGAATCGAAAATGAGGGCCTGTAAGGGTTTTTGAGCATCCCCCCGAGGTGGCGGCACGTTCCGTACCACCGCCTCCAGAATATCGTCGACTCCCGTGCCGTCCTTGGCGCTACATAAAAGGAGATTATCCGTATCGATACCGATGAGTTCGTGTATCTCTTCCGCTACCTTTTCAGGCTGTGCCGAAGGAAGATCGATTTTGTTAACCACCGGAAGAAGCTCAAGCTCCTGATCTACCGCAAGATAGGCGTTGGCCATGGTTTGGGCCTCCACCCCCTGGGCTGCATCCACCACAAGAAGAGCTCCTTCGCAAGCCGCAAGGGATCGGGAAACTTCGTAGCTGAAATCCACGTGGCCAGGAGTGTCGATAAGATTAAATTGATACGTTTGTCCATCTTTGGCAGTATACTTCATGCGCACCGGGACGAGCTTGATGGTAATTCCCCGTTCTCTCTCAAGTTCGAGGGAATCGAGGTACTGTTCTTTCATCTCCCGAAAACTTACGGTCTGCGTTCTTTCCAGGAGTCGATCTGCCAGGGTGGATTTTCCGTGATCCACATGGGCGATGATGCAAAAATTTCTGATATATTTGGAATTCAAGGGAAACACCTCTTCTCTGCGTATGAGCTCTTTGGAGCGTCGCTCTTCTCGGTACAGCAAAAGAAAGCAACAATCCCTTCGTATCAGGACTGTTGCTCTGCTGATCCGGACAGTGCGGTTCTGCCGTATTTTTTGGTGAAATGTGAGAGGATCATTCAAACCAGCAGCAGCAATGCGCCATCAAAAACCAGGAACAACTCCGAGGAACGAACCCTTTTCCCTCGTAACTTCACGTTCAGCTTACCTGGTATCTATTTGAAACGTGCTTGGAGATTCTATCACATTCAAAGCTTCCTGTGTCTACTCCGCATATATCAGGGTTGAGAACCCTCACCATTCCTTGCAACAACTCTTTTTCTGAAGTACAATACCTCTGCCTTTAGGGAGGGCTGGCCGAGTGGTCGAAGGCGGTTGACTTGAAATCAATTGAAGCGCAAGCTTCCGGGGGTTCGAATCCCTCGCCCTCCGCCATCCGAAAAAACGCGACCGCCGAGAAAGTTTTAAGCCTCGGCGGTCGCTTATTTTCATGACCATGTTTTGTTTTTTGACTGATCTATCGGAAGTGTACCACTGTAACGCCTACTCCCCCCTCGTGGTGTTCTCCCAAAGTATACGAGGTAACATAGGACAGCGATTTACATATCCGATGAACCTCCCGGCGCAGGATTCCCTCCCCCCGACCATGAATGACGGTTACCGCATCATATCCTAAGCGAAAGGCCTTATCCAGATATTGTTCCAGAAGAGGAATAGCTTCATCTACGGTCATGCCTCGAATCATGATACTGTTGCCCACCCGGTCTTTCGGAGCTGTCGAAGAAGCGGCGTAAGAGGATCTGGGAGAGCGTTTCCCTGAGGGAGCTGGGACGGAACGAACCTTGTGAAAAGGCACTTCGATTTGCATTCCTCCAGCCTGAACGGTTATCTTGTTGTTTTTTACCTGGAGAATTTCACCCTTCACCTTACTGTCTATAATCTCCACGAACATTCCCGGAACTGGAGTTTTTTCTTCTTTTACGAGAGATTTTCGCCGAAGCCTTTTTTCCTCCCGAAGATCGATACTCTTCTTTAGGTTTTCTACCTCGTGCCGGGCTTTCTCTTTTTTCGAAGAGCTTTCCTCGTCGGATCGAAGAGAACGAAGGAACTCCTTCGCCTTTTCTTCGGCTTCTCGAAGTATTTTCCGGGCTTTTTCGTCGGATTTGCGCAGGATGCTTTCTTCAGAGTTCCGAAGAGAGTCTATTTTGTTCTGGAGATACCGCTGTTGATCTTCCACTTCCTGAAGAGATGTAAAAAGATCTCGTTCTTTTTTCTCCAGAAAGAGCTCCTTTTCAAAAAGCCGGTTCTCTGCAATTTCCAGGGGATCGCTCTCTTCCTGGGCAACTTCTCGAGCCCGTTCCAGCACTCCCTTGTCGAGGCCATATCGTTCTGCAATAAGTATGGCGTTGCTCTTTCCAGGAATGCCCACTATGAGACGGTATGTAGGAGAGGCGGTGGCAGGATCGAATTCCATGCTCGCCGTTTCTATGCGGGGAGTGGTAAGAGCGTATCGTTTAAGCGGGTTGTGGTGAGTGGTTGCCAAAACAAGACTTTTTTTCCCAAGAAAGGCTTCGAGGATGGCAATTCCCAGGGCGGCCCCCTCCTGGGGATCCGTGCCCGCTCCAAGCTCGTCCAGGATAACCAGAGAGCGTTCCGTGGCGTCTCGAAGCATGGCGGCAATGTTTTTTACGTGTCCACTGAAGGTGGAGAGGCTTTGAGTGATGCTCTGCTCATCTCCGATATCTGCAAGAATTTCGTCAAAGGTACCGATTTTTGATCCCTCTTCCAGAGGAGAGGGGAGACCGAACCATGTCAGGAGCACCATGACGGCCACCGTTTTTAGAGCCACGGTTTTTCCTCCCGTATTCGGCCCCGTAATAACTACGGATATATTTTTTCTGCCGCAGAGAAGATCAAGAGGAATCGCATGGTTTCCAAGAAGAGGATGTTTGGCTTTCCGTATGTCGAAAAAAGCTCCCTTTTCAACAAAAGGAAGAATCCATTTCCTCTCCGCCATCATGCAGCTGACCCCGTAGAGCGCATCCAGGAAAGCTATAACTTCCTCCAGAGCATATACCGCCTTTTCTCGAGCGAGAATAGCCTCGGTAAGCTCCCGGAGTATGCGGCGCTCTTCTTCGGTCTCTTCCTGAGCTGCCATGGCAAGTTCGTTATTCAGGGAGACCAGCCTTGAAGGTTCCATGTAGGAAGAGTTTCCGGAACTTGAAGAATAGAGAAGAATTCCCGGAAAGGAGCTTACATGTTCTTTTTTGACAAGCACCGCAAAACGCCCGTCTCGAAAGGCGAGAACTCTCTCCTGAAGTTTTCCCGAAAACCCTGGGTCATTCAAAAGAGTGTTTCCCAGTGAACGGGCTTTGGATTTCATGTTGCGGATTTTCAGTCGCAAGGTTCCAAGCTTGGGAGAGGCGTGGTCATAAAGCACACCATCCGCATCAAGAACTCCAAGAAGGGCATGTTCGTGTTGAAAATCTCGGATTTTTCGTATGTGTTCTCCCAAGTCGGGATATTCTTCCTGTCTTTCGCCCAAAAAGGACCGTAAGCGAATGCCCAGGGAAAAGGCGTGCTGAAAGAAGAGGAGCTCTTCCCCAAAAAGAAAACCCGATTCTTTGGCTTTCTCCAGGAGATTTCCGAGAGGTTCCACACCTTCTACCTTGGGAAACCCTTCTTCTCTTTCGGAGCATTTTTTGTACTGTTCCACCATGCGATGATGTTTTACCAGGGATTCCCATCCCTGAAGAGGCCGAAGATCCGAAAAATATCGCACTCCGAGAGAAGTGCGACAGTAGGGAGCAAAAAGTGCAAGGATTTTGTCGAATTCAAAGATTTGAAGTACCCGGGATGTGACAATCAATTTCATTCTCCCCCTTCATTCGGGGCGGAAGGAGCCTGCAAAGGAGAGAGAAGAGAAAAAGGAGATTCCTCGCTGGAAGAACTCGTCGAGTCCCCGGGAAAAACCATACCGTGGGAATCCATGTATTCTGAAATATGAGGCCATATAACGGAGGCGACTCGCATGGAGCGGCTTTCCACGAACCAGCTTTGGGTAAGGGGAAGACGTATCATGGTGCCCAGGACGAAAACGAGAAGAAGCAAAGCGGTTCCCTTTACGAGCCCCGAAAGGATTCCTCCCAGGCGATCCAGAGTACCGAGATAGGCGAACTTTACGATAAGGCGTATCATTCTGTAGATAAGGGAAGAACCCAGATTGATAGCTATAAATATGACCGCCATAATGATGATTGTCACCATGGAAAGCTTGTCAGGCGGTACGGATCCGCTCAACTGCTCCGCCGCGATGGGGCCGAGCTTCCATGCTAGAAAAATGCCTCCGAAAAAGCCTATGAGGGAACAGATTTCCCCGGTGAGCCCCCGAAGAAACCCCTTTACCCCAAGGTAGAGAAAAAGCACTGCAAAAAGACCGTCAAAAAGATCCGCTCCGGACATGGCCTTTTCCTACTCGTCATTTTCGAGAAAAGTGCTGCAACTTCTCGATATTTTATCCAGAGTATATGCAAGCTGAAGACAGGCGAGAAGCATTTTTTCATCCTGTTTGGCTCCGGCAGGAAGAGCATTGATTTGTTCTTTCACAATTCCGGAAATTCTCGTAAAGGTAGATTCATCCAGTTTGGAGAGGATAGCGTACTCCCGTCCGAGAATATGCAGCGTATGTTTCTCCTGTCCCTGATCTTGCGTTACGTTTTTTTCCATAACCACGCTCCTTCGTTCGCCAAAAACACTACCCCTTCTCCCCCCGCAGCCGTTCTTGAGGATGCGGGGGGAGGGGCGGGGAGTTACGCAAAGTTTCCCGTTTGGTTTATTTTCTCAAATCGTTCCACAAGGTTTTTGATCTTCTGCTCTATCTGGCCCTGTTCCTTCAGGAGGTGCATGGCTTCCCGTTCCTTGGTTTCCAGAAGACGCTGCTGCTCCTTACGAAGGCGAATAAGTTCCAGATCTTTTTCCTGAATAGTTTTTTCGTAAGTCTCTATTTGATGCAGAAACTCCTGACGTTCCTTGCGGAGATGGTTCATTTTTTCGAGAGCTTTTTCAACAACCTGTTCCATTTCCTTAAGCTGCGTATGCATATGAATTCCTCCAGGCACGTGGTTTTCTTCTTAGCGAAGAATGTATCCCGAAGATTCCAAATTTTTGCGCAGATGGACATGCTGCCGATCCACCTCTTCGTCGCTCAGGGTTTTCTCCGGATGGCGATACAGGATGGAAAAGGAAATGCTCCGCTTCCCCGAAGGAATGCCCTCTCCTTCGTAGACATCGAAAAGCAGAACGCTTTGGGCGTTTTCCCCTTTAAGAGTCTCGATTTTTTCCAACACCTCGGATGCCGCCATATTTCTGGCGTCCACGAGAAGTGAAATATCCCTGTACACGCCAGGGTAACGTGCGGTATATCCGAAGGCCTTCTTCGGTGAATCGAGAAGAGGGGCCATTTCAATCTCAAAGGCGTATACGGGAGCGCCGAGATCGAAAGCGTTTTCTATACGGGGCTTGAGTCGGGCAATATAGCCTATGGGAGTGTTTCCAAGATAGATATGCCCCGTCTGCCCCTTGTGCCCGAAGGGTTCCTGGGCCTGCCTGAGAGAAACCTGGGCATTGGCGCTCTGGCAAAGAGCAAGGAGGTCCCCCTTGATTCGGTAGAAAGTTTCCTCGTCCTGAAGGAGATTTTTGCGTTTTCCCGCATAGACGATACCCCCCATAAAAGGTGGTTCTACGTGATTTTCTCCGGATCGCAGAAAGACTCTACCCGATTCAAACATGCGGATAGGATCTTTCCAACCTCCCCGAACGTTCTTTACAAGGCTCTGAAGGAGTCCCGGGAGAAGAAAGGTACGCATACAGGAAAGCTCACTGCTTATGGGGTTCATCACTTTAATGGGGTGGTTTCTCGGATCCTCTTCCGGAAGAAGCAGAGCCTGAAACATGTCCGGAGCCACGAAACTATAGGTGATCACTTCGGAATATCCTCTGCCCATGGCTACTTCCCGAAAACGGGAAACCTGTGCCATTTCGGGAGTCATGCTTCCCGGTGCATGGAGGTTCGAGGGAATTCTGGAGGGTATGTGGTTGTATCCCTCCACCCTTCCCACTTCTTCTATGAGATCCTCCTCTATGGAAACATCCAGTCGTTCTTTAGGTACAAGATAGGTTCGTCCCTCTTCGGAACGTTCCAGTTCATGAAAGCCCAAACGTTCCAGAATCGCTCCCGCGTCATCCATGCGCTGATGCAGTAGGATTCGCTGTATTTTTTTTCTTGTCAGTGCAACCTGAACCGGTTCGGAACAGGGGGTTCCTGCGGCGTGTACCCGGTATCCGCCCTCTCCGGCTTGCCACGTTTGAAGAAGATGCAGACAGTAGTGCAATCCGAGAAGTGCCTTTTCCCGGTTCACTCCCCGGGCGTTCCGATAGGAGGCCTCGGAATGAAGTCCCATCCTCCGGGAGGTGGCTCCCACCATTTCACGATTGAAAATAGCCGATTCCAGGGCAAGGATTCTGGTGGAATCCCGGATTTCGGTGCTCTCCCCCCCCATGACTCCTGCAAGGCCCACGGGAAGATTGCCGCTGGTAATACAAAGGTCTTCGGGGGAAAGAATCCGCTCTTTTCCATCCAGCGTCTTCAGGCGTTCACCGTCCCGGGCAGTCCTTACGGTAATTTCCTTTTCCGGAAGAAGATCCGCATCGTAGGCATGCAAAGGCTGTCCCAGGGCAAGCATGGCGAGATTGGTGGCATCCACTACATTGCTGATGGGGCGAATGCCGTGTTTTACCAAACAAATCTGAGCTTCCAAAGGGGAGGGAGTGATGACGAGATTTGTCAGAAGCCCTAAAGCAAAGTAGGGGCAAAGATGATCTCTTTGAGATATGCCCTTGAAGAAAAAGGGCCATTCCCGATCTCCTTCGGGATATTCTTCAAGAGGCACAAGGGAACTTTCTTCTATAATTCCCCGGGCTTCTCGAGCCATGCCGAGCATGCTTAGAAGATCTCCCCGATTCGGAGTGATGGAAACATCCAAAATAAAATCATCCAGTTCGAAATGTTTCTTAAAATCCACCCCCAAAGGAGTCTCTTCTGAAAGAATGAATATGCCATGCTCCTTCTCCAACTCCGGCAGCCCCAGCTCTTGCGCGGAAAGAAGCATTCCCTCCGAGGCCAGGGAACCAAATTCTCGAATTCCGAGAACATCCCCGCCGGGAAGAACGGATCCCGAAGGACCATAAGGAACCATTTGTCCTTCCCGTACGTTCTTTGCCGCGGTGATGCAGGATGCTTCGCCTTTTCCCGTGTCGAGGGAGACCACTTTCCAAGAGGATTTTTCGGGATGCTCTCGTATGGAGAGTATGCGGGAGGTCAAAACTCCCCGGAGATCCTTCCAGGGTTCACGGATCTCCTCTATCTCACTTCCCGTGAGGGTCATGCGTTCGGCAAACGTCTGTACATCTGTGGAGAGATGCACGAACCGGGAGAGCCATTTCCAGGAAACAAGCATAATTATCCCATCCTCCCTTGAGTCAGAAAGCCCATATCTCCCTCGAAAAGGAGACGCAGATCTCCAATTTCGTATTTTAGCATGGCAATGCGATCAAGACCCATGCCCCAGGCAAAGCCATTGTATTTCTCGGGATCTATTCCCCCATATCGAAGGACATTGGGATGCACCATGCCGAGTCCGCATATTTCCAGCCATCCTGTGCCCTTGCAAACTCTACAGGCTCTGTCTTTGCCTCCGCAGATAACGCAGGAGATGTCCATTTCGAGAGAGGGCTCCGTGAAGGGGAAGTAACTTGCTCTATAGCGCACGTTCAGGGAGCGTCCGAAAATTTCCCGCGCAAAAATGTCCAGGCATCCCTTGAGGTCTGCCACGGAAATATCTTCATCCACGATGAGTCCCTCAAGCTGATTGAACATGGGCGAATGGGTGGGATCGCTATCCCTGCGGAAAACCCGACCGGGGCAGACTATTCTCAAGGGAGCTCCCAGCTGTCTCATGGTGCGAACCTGGGCCGGAGATGTGTGGGTGCGGAGAAGCATGCCCTGTTCTACATAAAAGGTATCTTGCATATCCCGGGCCGGGTGAGACGGGGGAATATTGAGGGCTTCAAAGTTATGAAAATCATCCTCAATTTCCGGCCCCGATGCCACGGTAAAGCCGAGTCCCGCAAAAATTTGTACCACATCCAAGGTAACCTGTACCACCGGGTGAAAGCTTCCCCAGCCTCGGGAAGACTCGGGGAGCGTCACATCTAGAAATTCTTCGATTTCCTGTTTTTCAAGTTCCGCTCCTTCAAGATCTTTTTTCTTCTGTTCAAAAAGACCTTCGCATTCATCCCGAAGAATATTGATATTTTTCCCGTAGGAAGGCCTTTCTTCGGGAGTAAGGGAGCCGAGGTTTTTCATAAGCCGCGTGATTTCTCCCTTTTTTCCGAGAAAACGATTTTTAACTTCTTGAAGATTCTCCATAGAAAGGGCACCTTCAAGAGCTTTCAGAAACTCTTCTCGAACTACCTTCATGTGCTCTAGCGCATCCATGAACTAAATCCCCCTCATCTCATCAGGGTTTTGAAGCCATCTCTTTGCTTTTTCGCCTTCGAAAAAAGAGTGCTGTATATTCCGACCGAAAGAACAATGACTTCACCTCTTGATATACCAAAGAACGATGGTATTATACGTGTTTCTGAAATCCAATTCCACCAAAGCTTTTCCTCTCATGGCAAAAGAAATTTTCCGAAGTTCTTCCGGGAGGTTCTACCGAGGAATGCGAGAATATTTCTTTCCGCCATCTGTTTCGATAAAGGAATTCTTCTTTGCCCTAAAGTTTTTCTGCGTGCAATCAAAAAGCTCTTGCATAAAAAACGACTGAAGCCGGAAAAAAGCAACGGAGGATAAAAAAAGGCTCCTGCCCATATGTATCAGCAGGAACCTATGCTATCTCTCGCCTATATGCAACTGCTATTTCCGGGCAAGCGCGCTCTTCGCAGTTTCCACGAGCTGAACGAATGCGGGCATGTCGTTTACGGCGATATCCGCGAGCATTTTCCGGTTGATCTCGACTCCCGCCTTCTTCAGTCCGTCAATCATGGAACTGTAGGTGGTACCATTCATACGAGCCGCTGCATTGATTCGCACAACCCACAGCTTGCGGTACTCCCGCTTTTTCGTTTTCCGGTCCCGGTAGGCGTTGGTAAGGGACTTCAGAAAAGCTTCCCGAGCTCTCCGATACACATTTTTTTTACGGCCAAAATACCCCTTGGTAATGGAAAACAACTTCTTGCGTTTTCTATCGCTTGCGCTTCCGCCTTTAACCCTCGGCATGGCTTGTCACTCCTTCACAAACTATAAATGATCTCAGAACCTGAAATATGTCCCGTGCCTATGCGTAAGGCAACATTTCCTTGATGTTGCGAGCCTGGCTTGTCCCTAAAACTCCAAGCTCCTTCAGGCGGCGCAAGCGTTTGGCGTTCTTATTGCGCATACGGTGTCTCCGTCCGACCTTTGTATATGCAACCTTTCCCCCTCCGGTAACCCGAAAACGCTTTTTCGTTCCGGAGTGAGTTTTCTGCTTTGGCATGGAAATCCCTCCTAAAAATTTTCTTTCCCCGAAGCTTCCAAAAAAGGAAATCTTCGTGTTGAAAGATACAAATCTATTCTTTTTCCCCGGGTTTCAAAGGTTTCTTGGGGATAGGAACAAGCATCATTCGCATAAAGCGCCCCTCCATGCGGGGCTGCATCTCGACAGTGGCAATCTCTTCACAATCCTTTGCCACTTTTGCGAGAACCTCTTTGCCTTTATCCAGAAAAGCCATTTCCCTTCCGCGGAAAAACACGGAAACCTTTACCCGGTGCCCCGCATCGAGGAAGCCCTTTATGGCCTTCGTTTTGAAATTATAATCGTGGACATCAATTTTCGGACGCATCTTCATCTCTTTGATGGTCTGAACCTTCTGTTTTTTCCGGGCGTCCTTGTCTTTCTTCTGCAATTGGTACTTATACTTTCCGTAATCAAGAATCCGACACACGGGGGGCGAGGCTTGAGGAGCAACCTCCACCAAATCATAGCCTCTCTCTTCCGAGAGTTCCAGCGCCTTTTCCGTGGGCACCACGCCCAGTTTAACCCCTTGGTCATCAATGAGAAGAACCTCAGGACACCGAATCTCTTCGTTGATACGAGGTTCGTCATTAGGTTTCTTAGCGATAACAGCTCACCTCCACATAAAAATAAAAAAAGGGGCTACGCCCCTTTTTGATGTACAACACAACAATTGCATCTTGTTTGTGAGTACCAGGCAGCGTTCTTACCAACTGGTGAGGGCCAAGCCCTGCTTGTTTGTCTGTTTCTCCGTAGAGAGCGACGTTTATAACACGCTCCAAGAGGGCACTATATCATAGTCCTCGATAAATCGCAAGAAAAAGGCGTGAATTCCCGGGATAAAAGATCCCGCATTTCTTCCAGACTCTTTGATCCGAGATCGCCCTGAACCCTTTCACGGACTGCCACGGTCTTCTGCTCCTGTTCCCGATCTCCGAGGACGAACATGTAGGGAACTTTTTCCATTTGAGCATCCCGAATCTTTTTGCCAAGTTTTTCGTCTCGGAAATCAATCTCCGTGCGGTACCCTCGGGAGCGAAGGTTTTTCTCAACTTCCCGGGCATAGGTCAGATGATCATCGCTCACCGGAAGGATTTTTACCTGTACGGGAGCCAGCCAGAAGGGGAAAGCTCCCGCATAGTGTTCTATAAGGATGCCGAAAAATCGTTCCAGGCTTCCGTATACTGTCCGGTGTAGCATCACGGGGCGGTGTTGCTGGCCATCTTTGCCCACATAGGTCATATCGAACTTTTCAGGCATTTGGAAATCAAGCTGGATAGTACCGCACTGCCAGGTTCTTCCCAGGCAGTCCTCAAGATGGAAATCTATCTTAGGGCCGTAAAAGGCTCCATCTCCTTCATTGATCCGATAGGGGGTTCCGGATTCTTCCAGGGCCTCCTGAAGAGCTTTTTCCGCCATATCCCACATGGCGGGATCTCCCATGGCTTTTTCGGGGCGGGTAGAAAGCTCTACTGTGTATTTGAAGTTGAAGACTTTGGAGTATATATGATTTTCAAGATCCATAATGCCTAGGATTTCGTCTTTAATTTGCTCTGGAGTTACGTAAAGATGTGCGTCGTCCTGAGTGAAGCAGCGCACTCGCATAAGTCCATGCAACACTCCGGAACGTTCATGACGGTGCACCGTGCCAAGTTCGGCCATACGGAGAGGAAATTCCTTATAACTTCGGAGCCTGCTGTTGTAGACCATGATACCGCCGGGGCAGTTCATGGGTTTAATGGCGTACTCCCGTTCATCTATTTCGGTGAAATACATGTTTTCGCGGTAGTGATCCCAATGTCCAGATTGCAGCCAGAGATCCTTGTTGAGAATGAGCGGCGTTTTGATTTCGCAGTATCCTCGGCGAATGTGTTCCTGTCTCCAGAAATCTACGAGCTGATTGATGATTACCATGCCCTTGGGATGAAAGAAAGGGAATCCCGGCCCTTCCGGATGGAGGCTGAACAAATCGAGCTCCCGGCCGAGTTTCTGATGAGCTCGGCGCTTGGCCTCTTCGAGTTTCGCAAGATAATCCTTGAGAGAATCCTTATCGGGAAAGACGGTGCCGTAAATTCTGGTAAGCATGATATTGTTTTCGTCACCTCGCCAGTAGGCCCCCGCCAGGGAAAGAAGCTTTACCGCGCGCAAAAAGCCCGTATGGGGCACGTGAGGGCCTCGGCAGAGATCGATAAAATTTCCTTGGCGGTAACAGGAAATCGTGGCATCTCCCAGAGCCTCGATAAGTTCGACCTTGTACGCTTGCCCCTGGCTGGCGAAAAGATCCAAGGCTTCCTTGCGAGGAAGTACTTCCCGGGTGAGGGGTATTTTTTCTTTGGCAAGACGGGCCATCTCTTTTTCGATTTTGGGAAGATCTTCCTCGGTAATTTGTCCCGCCACTTCGAAATCGTAGTAGAAGCCATCCTTAATCGCAGGGCCTATGGCATATTTGGTCCCCGGAAAAAGATTAAGTACTGCCTGAGCCAGAAGATGGGATGTAGAGTGTCGAAGAATTTCCAAGCCCTCGGGACTCTCCGATGTAATAGGCTCTACTGTGGTGTCTGTCTCAAGGAAAGTATTCAAATCTTTCGGTTCTCCATCGACGGTTACCGCAAGAGCATCTTTTTCAAGGTTCCAGTGTCGCAGAATTTCTCCTGCAGTTATACCGTTTCCTTCGAATACGTCCCCCGCGGTATTTGAAAAACGGGCCATATCATCGCCTCCTCAACGTATATGCACAGAGCACCCCCCGAAGGGGAATTTTTACTATCCACGCATTGTAGCACATTCAGATTTCTTCCGGCCTTTTGCCCTTTTCCGGCGGAACATTTTTTACGTAAATTGACGGATTGCACGAAGCATATTTCCTCGAAAAATACGCATGAAAATAAGTAAAGCAACTCCATTAGTCTTTAATACTTTGGGGCAAATACCTTATGGAAATTAAAGAAAAAATCTCTGTTCATCATGCTCGCCGGAATATGCTGTGGCAAATAGACATAGGGTGCTCTATAATGAAAAAGTTTTTGAAGTAAAGTTTCGTACCCCCAGTAAAACTAAACTAAATTCCTGTATTGACCGTTTTTTTCGATAAAAAAGCTTAGTTTTCTTTCTTTTCTAATATGCATGTATTTTTTCACCTTTCTTGCCTTTATAGACACACCAGGGGTTTTCCCTGGCATGATGTCGAAAAAATACAAAAAAGTGCTAGCCTAGAAGTCCAAAGATCACTATAATAAGCTGATAGTATGTAATGTGCGAAGGGCATCTAAAAGATGGAATATCTTTGATGTAATGCCTGGTGAGGAGGTGGCAAAAAACAAGAATATATAACCAATAGGTTTTGCGCGGTGTGGGCTTTAGGTGGTGGTTTTCTTTTTTAGTTTTTTTGCTCTTATTCCTGCGTAAGGAGGGGTTTAGCGTATGGCTTCCAATGGAAACAGCGGTGGTTTTGCAACAAGGTGGGGCCTGATTCTCGCCGCTATCGGCATGGCGGTCGGAACGGGCAATATTTGGCGTTTTCCTCGTATGGCCGCCAAGATGGGCGGAGGTTCCTTCATTATAGGCGTGGTTATCGCCATGATTCTCTGGGCGATTCCGCTGCTTATCGCAGAATCCGTATGGGGCAACAAAACCCGTATGGGCTGCGGAGGATCCTTTAAGAAATACGTCGGCGAAGGATGGACCTGGGCAGGCACGGCGGTAGGAATTATCTGTGCAGGTATTGCCTTCTATTATGCGGTGGTTCTCGGCTGGTGCGTCCGCTATCTGGTGTACGGCATTCAAGGCGTTCTCGCTTCGGCGGATTCCGCCCAGCTTTGGGAAACCTTCTCTGCTGCCAAGGGCGCAGCGGCATGGTCCATCAACGGAGCTGCCCCCTGGCATCTTATCTCCATGATTATCGTTCTCGTGGTAACTCTTCGGGGAATCGAAGCGGGAATCGAAAAGGTCTGCAAAGTCCTTATTCCCACATTGTTCGTTCTTCTTGCCGTTATCATGGTCCGGGCGGTCACCCTCCCCGGAGCTACCGCGGGACTTCAGTTCCTCTTCCAGCCCGACTGGGATTCCATGCTTACCGGACGTCTCTGGATAGAGGCCTTCACCCAGGCAGCCTGGTCCACCGGAGCAGGCTGGGGCCTCATGCTCACCTACTTCGTCTATACCAAGAGCAACGAGGATACGGTGCTGAACGCCACCACGGTTTGCTTCGGCGATACCAGCGCGGGACTTCTGGCGGTTATGTGCGTGGTTCCCACGGTTTTTGCCCTGGATCCCAATGCGGCGGAATTCCTTACGGGTACCGGCAATAATGGTCTCGTCTTCGTGCATCTGGTAACCCTCTTCCAGCAGATGCCCGCAGGGCAGATCATCGGGATTCTCTTCTTCCTGGCCCTTACCGTGGCGGCTCTGAGCTCCACCTTCCCCATGCTCGAACTGGTGGCACGATTCTTCATGGATGCTGGCTTCCCTCGGAAGAAGGCTCTTCTCGTGGGTGGCGTGATCATGTATGCCCTGGGAGTTCCCTCGGCCATGGACATCAACTTCCTGGATAACCAGGACTGGGTATGGGGCGTGGGACTTCTCGCTTCGGGACTCTTCTTCTCCCTGGCAGCCATCAAAATGGGCGTCGATAAGATCTGGAAAGAAGACATCGAGCCCAACGCAGACCTCAAGTGGCCCTGGCTCTTCAAGCTTATCTACCTCTTCCCGGTGTGGTTTGTAATCATCTTCGGCTGGTGGATCTATCAGGCCGCGAGCTGGTATCCCGGAGAATGGTGGAAGTTCTGGCCGGTCTACGATTTCGCGGGATACACCTACAACTTCAGCCCGGGAACCATTTTCTTCCAGTGGGCAATTCTCTTTGCGGTGGTCTATGTCCTTAGGGGATGGCTGAACAACAAGCTTATGTACCAGTTCGATCCGCAGAACCCCGAAATCCCCAAGAAGGCCTTTTAAGGCTTGGGGCCAGAGAGAACCAAGGAGGTTATGCATATGTCTTGGCAAATGAATATGGTTATCGTGCTGCTCGTGGTATGGGGCGGTTTCGCCCTCTGCATTAAAAGAACCATGAGTTCCGAGGCGGAGAAAAAGTAACACTTCTCTAGCTCTGCGTAGAAATTCACACAAAACAATGCCCCCCCTGGAGAGAGCTTTTCCGGGGAGGGGCATTGTTTTATGTCTCTCGATTTTATAAGGTAGGCTACCGTCGCTCTCGGTCGCCTCCCCGACGAGGGCCGCTGCTGCTTCTGCGATCCCCTCCCCGGCCTCCGGAGCCACCTCGTCCGCCGCTGCCCGAGGAAGGGCCGCGGTTCTCTCTTTTGGGAGCTCCGCCACCCTTGCTTACGAGCTCTTCGATTTTCTTGTCCCTATCCTCTTCGAGCTTGAGAATATCCGCATACTCTTCTGCATCCAGGGATGCCTGGTCTCCAAGAATACGCCGGCGGCTCAGGTTTACCCGTCCCAGATCGTCGATTTCTTTGACCACCACGAGAACCGGATCCCCAATGGTGAGAACTTCTTCGATGCTCGGAATGTGGTGGGTGCTTACTTCGCTTACATGGAGAAGCCCGTCTTTGCCGGGAAGAAGCTCCACAAAAGCGCCGAAGCTCATCATACGCACCACTTTCCCGACGAAGATCTCTCCCTCCTGTACATCCCGGATGATCTCGTTGATCATGGCGATGGCCTTGGCAGCCACCTTTTCATCCACCGCAGCTACGAGAATTCTTCCGTCATCTTCGATGTCGATCTTGGCACCGCTCTCGCTCACGATGTTACGAACCGTTTTTCCTCCGGGGCCGATAACCTCCCGGATTTTTTCAGGATCGATCATGAGGGTGGTTATCCGGGGAGCGTAGTTCGAAAGGTTCTCCCTGGGAGTATCAATGGTCTGATTCATGATTTCCAGAATGTGCAGCCGGGCATCTCTGGCCTGTCCGAGGGCCTGCTGAAGAATCTGCCGGGTGATACCTCCCGCCTTGTTATCCATCTGAAGGGCGGTAACACCATCGGCGGTTCCCGCTACTTTGAAATCCATATCGCCGTAGTGATCCTCCAGCCCCTGAATGTCTGTGAGCACCGCCACTTTGTCTCCCTCTTTGATGAGCCCCATGGCTGTCCCCGCACAGGCTTTGGCAATGGGAACTCCCGCATCCATGAGGGAGAGACTTGCGGAACATACCGAAGCCATGGAGCTGGATCCGTTTGATTCAAGAATGTCAGAAACCACCCGCATGGCGTAGGGGAAGTCGTTTTCCTGGGGAATAAGGGGCTTTATGGCTCGTTCTGCAAGGGCACCGTGTCCAATTTCCCGACGTCCGGGGCCTCGCATGGGACGCACTTCTCCCACGGAATAGGGAGGAAAGTTATAGTGCAGCATGAAGCGCTTTGCGGGCTCATCGTGCTTGAGTCCGTCGAGAATCTGATCATCCGCTCCGAGCATACCGAGAGTTGCCACCCCGAGAGACTGGGTCTCTCCCCGGGTAAAGAGGGCGGAACCATGTGTGCGGGGAAGCACTCCCACCTCGCACGCCACGGGACGAACTTCGTCGAGCTTGCGCCCGTCGGAACGAAAATGTTCCTCAAGCACCAGGGTGCGCATGGCCTTCTTTACAAGCTTCTCCACTCCGCTTGCAATATACCCCTTGCTTTCGGGATAGGCTTCGAGGAAATGCTCCTGAGCCTTCTGCTGGATGAGCGAGACAGCCTCTTCCTGAGACTGTTTCTTGTGAATACGCACGGCACTCTCGATCTCTCCGTAGAGTTCCTCTGCAAGATAGCGGTCAATCTCTTCTATGACGGGAAGCACGGGGATCTCGAGCTTTTTTTTGCCGATCTCCTGCCGAAGTTTTTCCTGAAAGGCCACGATTTCTTTAATGGCTCCATGAGCGAGCTCCAGAGCATCCACAAGGATCTCTTCGCTTACTTCTTTAGCTCCTGCCTCCACCATGGTAATGCCATCCATGTGCCCTGCCACGACAAGGTCGAGAGAACTTTCGAGCATCTGGCTCTCAGTAGGATTGATCACGAGATTGCCTTCGATAAGCCCCACCCGCACAGCCCCCACTGGGCCAGCCCAGGGAATTTCCGAAAGGGTGAGGGCCATAGATGCCGCATTGATGGCCAGCACCTGAGGGGTATTCTCTTGATCCACCGAGTGCACCGTAGCAACCACATGCACATCGTTTCTCATATGCTGGAGGAAGAGAGAGCGAATGGACCGATCGATGATCCGAGCGCTCAGGATAGCGGTTTCCGAGGGGCGTCCCTCCCGTTTGATGAATCCTCCGGGAATTTTTCCCGCCGAGTAAAAACGCTCTTCGTAGTCGACGAGAAGGGGGAAAAAGTCCAGCCCCTCTTTCGGCTTGGGAGATATGCATGCCGTAAGAAGCACCACCGTTTCACCGTGGCGTGCGTGAATTGCCGCAGAAGCTTGTTTTGCCATTTTTCCCGTTTCGAACGAGAGGTGGGCATTTCCCACTTGAAGCGTATAGGTTTGTACCATAAACTATTCCTCCTGATTTATATTCTTTCCTTCTTTTGATTACCCTAGAAGCATACCACAAAGAAAACGGGAAGAGAGCATTTTGTGCTCCCTTCCCGTCAAAAATTCATAGCACAACTTCAAGAATTTTCCGGCTCAAAAAGCGTGAAAATTCTTTAGTGGCGCAATCCCAAGCTGGTGATAAGCCCCTTGTACCGGGGAAAGTCCTTTTCTTTAAGGTAAGCAAGAAGCTTTCTCCGCTTTCCTACGAGCTTCAGAAGGCCTCGGCGAGAGTGGAAATCCTTTTTATGGATTTTCATATGTTCCGTAAGCTCCCGAATCCGATGGGTAAGAACCGCTACCTGTACCTCGGTAGAACCCGTATCGGCGCCGTGCACCCGATACTGCTCAATAATTTCCTGTTTTTTCTCTTTGGTAATCATATCCAACACTCCTCAAAAATAATCCCTGTTCCACGTATCAGGCTTTATCCTTGAAACCTAGAAGAGGGTTCGCTCATGATAGCACTCTCCTCTTCCAAGTGCAACTTCGGAAAAGCTCTTTGTCACATCCGGAAAAAGTATTTCCATACCGGCATGAGAAGCGCAGGGAGAGGGGAATCTCTCTCGTTATTTAAAGAGAAGGTGCGGGAGCCATGTAACCAGCTTGGGGAACACGATGCACAGTGTCAAGCACACTAGTTGCGTCGTTACGAAGGGAACTATGGAACGATAGATATCACCCATGGTAACTTCTTTGGGAGCGATTCCCTTCATCATGAACAACATGGTGCCAAAGGGAGGCGTAAGATATCCCGTCTGAGTGTTTACCGCATAAAGAACGCCCAGCCAGAGAGGATCGAAACCGTAAAGCGGAAGAAGGGGAAGAAGAATCGGAAGCGTGATCATCAGGATACTCCAGGCATCGATGACAAGCCCCAGGAGGAACCAGACAACCTGTATGGCTATAAGCATGGTCCACCAGCCTATCTCGTAGGTCTCCACAAGCCTGATAACCATACGCGAAGCTCCCAGTCCCATATATACGGCAGCGAAAGCCTGGGCGGCGAAAAGTATCCACATCATGAAACCCTGCACCTGTATGGTGGTATATGCCACGCTCTTGATGAGATCCCAATTGAGTCGCCTATGGATGGCGCTGCAGACGAAGGCTCCGAAGGCACCTACGGCGGCCGCTTCCGTTGGGGTGGCGATACCGCTGTAGATGGAACCCAAAACGGCACTTATAAGGAGAAGTGGAAGGATAACCCCCTTAAGGGATGCTATCTTAGCTCTCCAGTCAGCCCGTTCTTCGGGAGGAATAGCGGGCCCCAAGGCGGGATTGAGATAACACCGAATCAATATGTATCCGATGATAAGGGCGGAGCAGAGCATGCCCGCTCCCATTCCTCCGGCAAAAAGTTCGCCTATGGATACCTGGGCTATGGTGCCATAAAGCACCAGGGCAATGCTGGGAGGAATAAGCGGCCCCAGAACACCCCCAGCCAGAATGCAGCCCGTGGCCATTCTCTTGTCGTATCCGCGCTTAAGCATGGCCGGAAGGGCCATCACACCCATGACGACCACCCCGGTAGAAGCTATGCCGGACATGGCTGCAATCAGCGTGCAGGCCAGAACCGTACCAACCGCCAGGCCTCCCCGAACGCCTCCAGACCAGCGATACATCATTTCGAACAAATCTTCCGCTACGCCGGAACGTTCCAAAACCACCGCCATTAACACGAAAAGAGGAGCTGCCACCAGCGTGGTGGTAGACATCATGGAGTAGGTTCTGGCAACAATGATAAAGAGAGATTCGGGGCCCCAGAAAATCGTGGCGAAAACCGTAGCAAGCCCTCCCAGAACAAACGCCACAGGAAGGCCTGAGGCCAGCAAAAGAAACATGCTGCCAAAAAGAAAGATTGAAATAACTCCTATATCCATAAGATCACCTCAGTTTTCAGCGGGGGCTTCGGTATCCATCACAGGCATAAGTTCGCGCCCCGTGATGGCTAAAAAAATGTCTTTGATTGTTTTCGTCATTCCCTGGAGGAGCATACAAAAAGCCGCAAGGGGTATGGTCCATTTTACGGGCCATATTGCAGGTCCCCAGGTGCTATCGGAAAATTCCGAAGCCACAAAGCTTTTCCAAGCCCAGGGCATGCTTTTCCAGAGCAAAACTCCGACAAAAGCATAAAACATGGTCCAGGTAATCAGGTCGATAAACGCTTTTGTACGTTTCGAAAAGCGCATGTAGAAGACCTCAACATTGACAAAGGCATCATGTTGCAGGGCATACGCTCCGCCCAGTACGAAGTGGGCCCCGTAAAGCATACAGGATGTTTCGTGGGCCCATATGGTGGGCCGGTTAAAGTAATACCTCATCAAAACTTCGTACACCAGCACGAGCATAACCGGATAAATGAGAAAACTGACAAGCTTCCCCATTCTGTCATTCATTTTATCTACAAACCTGATAAAAGCAGTCAAAAAGTGCAATCCCCTCACCTCATTGGAAGCTTCGGTTACTGAAAAATCTAGGGAAAATAACAAGAAAAACCCCCTCCCCTGGAGAGAGAGGGGGTATCCGCAATAGCTACCGCTTTAATTTATGTATCCGTAATCTCTCATGAACTGCTTGATGATTTCCACGGCTTCGATAACTCTTTTGTCCTTCGGGCCCTGTTCCGCAGCGACTTTATCCAGGTAAGGCAGGGAGAATTCGTTGGTTATTCTCTGCACATCCTCATCGCTGAATTCCATGTAGGTAGTTCCCCACTCCGCAAAGGATTTGTTAAACATTTCCTTTTCCTGCATGGTTACGGCATCCATATAATCAGTGTTGAATGCCTCAGCTGCTACTTCAACGATGGCCTGGAGATCTTCAGGCAAAGCATCCCAAGCTATTTTGGAAACCCAAAGCTCCATTCCCTGAGGTACCTGCATGGCGGGACCGATAAAATAAGGACATACCTCGTAGAGTTTGAGATCCCGATAAAGCCACCAAGCGGTGCCACTGCCGTCGAGAGTGCCCATGGCAATAGCCATATAGGTCTCCGGGTGCGGAAGCATAACAGGGGCGGCTCCGAAATGTTCCACACAGTCAGACATGGACCCGAAGAAACGCACCTTGAATCCCTTGAGGTCTTCCAGAGAATTCATAGGTTTGTTGCTCCAGAAGTACGTGTTACCCACGCTATGGCTGCCGAGGAACTTGATGCCCCGCTCCTCCAAAGCCTCTCCTACCAGTTTGTCAATTCCCCGATGGTGGAACAGCTCGTTGAATTCATCGTTGGTTCGGGTAACGAAAGGAGGCATATTAGGTGCCGACATCCAGCCCATGGGAAGGGATCCCCGGAAAAACAGTGAGCTGGTATTCGCTATCTGGATCATGTTCGCCTGGAGGGCCGCATCTACCTCAGCATAACCTACGAGCTCACCGGCGTAGTGCAGATTTATCTTCAGTCTGCCCCCGGACATCTTATCTACTCTTTCGATAAAGGGTTTGATGGCGGATTCAACCGCAAGAGAGCCCGGCGTATGGTGGCTCTGGAACTTCCATGTAAAGACTTCCGAATCTCTTGCCATGGCAGGAGACGTACAACCAAGGGCCAGCAAACTTACGGTTACTGCTACGATCATTCCAAATATAACCAGATTTCTACGTTTCATCGAAACACCTCCTTCAGAATTAGTCCAACGCAAACATTTTTTCAGGCACCACTTTTCCCCATGGATCACCTCGCTTTTCTTTTCCATGCTATCAAGGTAACATTCCCTTCCGGCGGTTGTCAAGGCATGTATGCCCAGTGGAAAAGGCATTATAGTGCCTATTTCTGAGGATACGTGCTCAGATATCGTTCTCCTCCATCGGGAGCTATCGTAAGTATGGTGCCCCGAACCGTGCCTTCTTCGAGAAGTTTCATGGCTCCCGCAAGGTTTGCCCCGGTGCTGAAACCGCAGAAAAGGCCGTGTTTCCTGGTGAACCAAAGGCTCTTCTCAAGAGCCTCTTCGGTGGAAACTGTAACAACTCCGTCCAGGATCGAAAGATCACAATTTGTTGGGACGAATCCCGCACCGATTCCCTGAATGCCGTGAGAGCCCGATGTCTTTCCAGAAAGAACCTGACTCTCCTCGGGCTCCAAGGCGAGTACCGAAAGGCGAGGGTAGCGTTTTTTCAATCCCCGGGCGATGCCGGTAAGAGTGCCTCCCGTTCCCACTCCCGCTATAAAAGCTGAAGGAGGCCCGTCCTTTTCGAAAAATGCCGCACATTCCGGGGCCGTAGTCACCTCGTGGGCCCAGGGATTACCAGGATTGGAAAACTGATCCGGTACAACTACCCGGAAATCTTCGGCAGCCATGTCCCGGGCAGTCTCGATGGCACCGGTCATGCCAAGATCCCCCGGAGTGAGCACCAGGTCCGCTCCGTAACACTCGAGAAGCTTTCGCCGCTCCAGAGACATGGTTTCCGGCATGGCAAGGCGTACTGAAAGCCCCAGGGCTCTTCCATAGAGAGCCAGAGCAATTCCCGTATTTCCCGAGGTGGGTTCCACGATGATGGAATCCTTCCGGAGCTTTCCCAAAGAATCAAGAAAACGAAGCATTCCCCAGGCGGCCCGATCTTTTATGGATCCGCCAGGGTTGCCTTTCTCTATCTTAAGAACGATCTTGCCCTTTCCATGAACAAAAGAATAGAAGGGGGTTTTTCCCATCATGCTCACCACATTGAGGGAATCCAGGGGGCTTGTTTTTTTGAGAGACATCATGAAGCTTTTCCTTTCAATGAAATCCCGGGACGTTCTTCCAAGAGGATTGTCCGGAGAGATTCATATTCTTCTTCGAGTCTTTCCAGACGAGCAAGAAGATCTCTCGGGCTCCGAAGCCTTTCGGAACCCACTTTAACTACCGATGCGGGTATGCCTACCACGGTACTTTCCGGAAGCACCGAGTGCAATACCACCGCTCCGGCTCCAATATGAGAGCCCCTGCCAATGGTTAGGTTTCCGAGAATCTTCGCTCCCGAACCTATAATCACATGATCTTCAATGAGAGGATGCCGCAAAAAGCCCTTCTCATTTCCCGTGGCTCCCAGAGTAACCCCCTGGTAGATAAGAACCCCCGATCCCACCCGGGCAGTTTCTCCAATAACCACACCCATGCCGTGGTCGATAAAAACTCCCGCTCCGAGACGAGCACCGGGGTGAATTTCTATACCCGTAATCCATCGCATCACAAGGGAAAGGAATCGGGGAAGAACGGGAATCTTCAGGATGTGAAGAAAATGGAAGATCCGATGCATGGTGACGGCCCAATATCCGGGGGTGCAGCAAAAAATCTCAAGAATTCCACGAATACCTTGGGGAATCGAAGGATCTCTGTGCCGGATAGCCATAAAATCTTCTCGAAGTACATGCATCACTTTTTTCACGGTACAATCCCTCCTTGAGGAACTCATAAAAATCGGGAGAACCCGCCGCGGCAGATTCTCCCGATATGCACCATAAAAAAGTAGATCCTATGCCTCTGTATGGCTTTCTGCCGCAGCTTCTGCTCTATGGCCCGCCGCAGCACAACAAGCCGCAGTGGAAACTAGGAAGTTTTCCACCCGCAACAACAACAAACAGCAAAGAATACGTAATGTCTCATAAGAAACCTCCAAAAACAAAAAATTTCTTACCGTTAGCCGGGAATATACGAAAAAATCGAAACGCTGTCAAGCTTTTTATTCTTCGACTACTCTATCCGGAGAGAGACGAAGAAGGTGCGCCCTTCCCGTGAAATAAGAAGTACCAGAGCGTTATCAACTCTCTCCATGGCTCGTTGCCAGGAGACCGTATCGCTGATTGTGCGGCCGTTGACTTCAAGAATGCGATCTCCCTCTCGCAAACCCACTTTTCCCGCTTTGGAGTTGGAGAGAACCTTGCGAATAACCATAGCTCCAGGAAGCCCTTCCTTTCGAGCTTCTTCAAGACTCAAAGGTTCCACGGTGATCCCCAGGGTTTTTTCAAGGGATTCCAAGGGTTTAGCGGAATTTTCTTCATCCTCTCCAGGGAGAAAAGCCAGACGCACCGGCAACGTGATGGTATTCCTATCCCGAAATATGTCCAAATCTACAGTGTCTCCCGCAAGATGACTGCGAATCAGGAAAACCAGATCCTGAGAGCTTTGTACCCTCTTTCCGGCCACTGCGGTAATGATATCGCCTCGGCGGAGCCCCGCCTTTTCTGAGGGAGAATCCGGCACGATATCGCTTACCAAGGCGCCCCGGGGCGAATCAAGTCCGTAGGCTTCCGCCACTTCTTTCGTAACGGGCTGAATCATGGCTCCGAGCCATCCCCGGTTTACCTTGCCGTACATCATGAGATCCTGCAATACCTGGCGGGCCATATTCGAGGGTATGGCAAATCCTATTCCCTGGGCAAAGGGAATGATGGCCGTATTAATTCCTATGACCTTACCCTGAGCATCAAGAAGGGGGCCGCCGCTGTTACCGGGATTGATAGCTGCATCAGTCTGAAGAAATCCCTGAAAATGGACATCCCCTGCATGAATGCTCCGGTTCTTGGCGGAGATCACCCCCATGGTTACCGTATGTTCCAGTCCGTAGGGGTTTCCTATGGCAAGTACATACTCTCCCACTTCGAGAGCATCAGAATCCCCGAGATCGAGCGTGGGGAGGTCGGAAGCCTGGATTTTCAAAACCCCTAAATCAAAGGTGGAATCCGTACCCACCAGCTCTGCCTCGAACTCTCTGCCATCGGAAAGCGTAACAGTTATAGCGTCCGCTCCATTAATAACGTGGGCATTCGTAAGGATATATCCTTCTTTGTTCACAATGAACCCGGATCCGCGCCCTCTCATGGGAACCGTACGGGAATACTCTTCAAACTGCTTGCCGAAAAATTCCCGGAAAAAGGGATCCTTGAAAAAGGGGGCAAGATTTCTGGTAACCAGGGTTTCCGTATCGATGTTGACGACCCCCGGAGAAGCTTTTTTGATAATATTCACAAAGGGGTTGGCTGGATTAGGGGCCGCCTCGAGAAGGGTCGTTCCGACGAAGCCGAGCAAAATGGCGAGAGCTCCTCCAAAAAGGATCCTTCTACCCCAACTCCGTATACCGTATCGCCGCATGGCAAACCACCTCCTATAAAATCTTCGATATGCTCTATTTTATACAGGTACCTTCAAAAAAAGATGGGACAAATTACGGAAAAACCGCAGTAGTCCGGAGCAATACAACAGCAATACAAAAAAACAGGCAGCCTTTCCGTCAGGAAGGCTGCCTGTTTCTGTAAAGGGAGAAGAGAAACCATACAACTCCCCAGAGGGCTATTCCTCCGGAAAGAAGCATGGAGTTAAAGATTTTTTCAACGTAAAAATCTTGGCGCAGATGATCCAGGAAAAAGCGCATTCCTCCGTAGCAAACCATGAAGAGAGGCCACATAAGAGCTCCCTTGCGTGTTTCTCGGGGGAATCGACGAAGAAAAAAGGATTCTGCCAGAAAAAGGACCCCAAGAATACCCAAAGCCCCCAGGGAGTAGTAAAGCTGCACGGGATAGCGAAGAAACGAAGGCGGGTCGAAGGGGAAATGTACGCCCCAAGGTAGTCGAGCTTCTATACCGTAGCAGCAGCCGTTCAAGAAACATCCGATGCGGCCTATCATAACCACCGTTATGGAGGGAATACTTGCGGCTTCCGCAGGAATCCACCAGGGAATGCCCGCCTTGCGGGAACGGAATATTCCAAAAAGTCCCGCTCCGAGAAAGGCGGGAAGTGCCGAAAGTCCTCCCTCGAAGGGAGAGATGATTTTCAGGGGATGAGCGGAAAAATAGTTCCAGTTATCGAGAACGCTTCCAGCCCGGGCTCCCGCATATACTCCGAGAAGAGCCCAGAATACGATGGCTGCCGCTACGGCATCGGAACACCCGTATATGCGTACCATTCGCTTTCGAGACCACCAAACTCCCACCATTAAAGCTACGGTCCACAGCACGTAATAGCTGTGGACCGGCATTGATCCCAAAGAAAAAAGAACCTTATACATTATTTGGTTTTAGCGCACTCTGCGGGAACGGAAGGAACCCCTTGAGCTGGTTCCGGCGGAGGATCTCTTGGGCCAAATAACCACGCGTCGGGAGGGATCTTCTCCTACCGATCGGGTTTCCACATCCTCCCGTTCCTTGAGGGCGATATGCACGATTCGGCGTTCCCAGCTCGTCATGGGATCCAGAGAAATGGGGCGACGTCTTTTGCAGGCCTCCTCCGCTGCGGCAAGGGCAGACTCCTCCAAGCCTTTTTGGCGAATTTCCCGATAGCCGTCGCTATCCAGACGAACCCAGCTTCCTTCAACTTCGTCTCGGAGCATGAGATTGAGAAGGTATTCCAAAGATCGAAGCGAAGATCCGTATTCTCCCAGAAAAACTTCCTTGTCCTTTCCCCGGATTTCAAGGACGTTCTCTTCCTCATACCCAGGTTCTACGGAAGCTCCCATATACTCCGCCATGTTTTGGAGGAGGGACCAAGCCATGAGCACTTCCCGGGGGGCCATGGGGCGGACCTGGTAGGTATTCTTCTTACCAAAAAGACCGAAAAGCTTCTTCCCCTCATCTACAAGTTCTACGACCAGATTCTCCGGAGGAAGAGACAGACGAACAGAAGCTTCCTGAAGCGCTTCCTCTGAGGTGGCACTTTCCAAAACAAGCACATCATGTTCAGACATCAAAGACCATACCTCCTCTTCTGCGTATGCAGCCCACTACCCTTCAGAGCAGCGGGCTCAGCCGACATATGGGCCCTTGACACAAATCAGGATCTTTTGGGCCTCTCCCGGTGCAATGCAGGCTTTTCCTGCATTTCCACCGTGGTTTTCATTTTGATTCTCCACTGCTGCACCACTCCCATGAGAGAGGAGGCTCCCCAATACAGCAGAACGCCCCCGGGAAGGCTCAGGCAGATAAAGACCAGGAACAGAGGCATAAACCAGTTCATGAACTGCATGGAAGGATTACTTGCGGCGGTCATCTGCTGCTGGAACCACGTGAGGAATCCAATAACCACGACAAGCAAAAGGTTTCCCAGGTAAGCCCCGACATTTACAAGCCCTCCGGGATTTGCCATCACCGCATTGGCAATCTGACCAAGGCCGATTCCTTCGGCGTTAATCCCAAAAGCCATTCCCATGGCACCGTAAAGAGATTGATCCAGGTGCATGCCAAAGAACGAAAGGGCTTCCTTGGTGAGCTGAAGAGTCTGGGTCAAGAGCTCCTGATTGTTCAAAACCCGGAAAAGAAGAATAAGGATGGGAAGCTGCACCAACAGGGGAAGGCATCCCGCCGCAGGATTGACGTTGTTATCCTTATAGAGCTGCATGGTTTCCTTGTTGAGCTGTTCTTTGTCGTTGGCGTACTTTTCTTGAAGAACTTTTAACCTCGGCTGGAGCTTCTGCATCTTCTGCATACTTACGAGTTGTTTGTGATTAAGAGGATGCAGAAGAATTCTCACAAGAACCGTAAGTAAAATGATAGACAATCCGTAGGAATGAGTAAGACCGTAGAAGAAATTCAAGATATACAACATTAAATCTGTTCCCGCATTCCAGATTCCACTCACTGGGGGTCACCGTCCCTTAGTTTTATTATGGTTCGTAGTATATGGAGAAATTTCCTGGCCCCTCAAGAATACCACCATGGGGCTATTTCTCTTTCGAGTCTCTTTTCGGGGGTACAGGATCATAGCCTCCGGGATGCCATGGGGCACAGCGGCATACTCTTTGCAATGCCAGAAGGATCCCTCGGAAAAAACCGAAACGTTCGATAGCCGTGTAGGCGTACTCCGAGCAGGTGGGGACAAAACGGCAGTTTGTTCCGAGGTAAGGAGAGATGCATTTCTTATAGATTTTGATAAGGATAAGGGCAATCTTTTGGGGACACCGGGCAATCCACCTGATTCCAGGCATGATTTGGCCAATTCTCCTTCATAAATCCCCGGGAAGCGAGAAGACTTCCCATTTCGTGGTACATAGTACAGGCCTTTTCTTCCAATCCATGTTTTCGTACCATTACTATAATCCAATATCCTTCTTTCACCCACGGAGCGAGACGGCGCAAAGCTTCGCGGCACATTCTCTTCCCCCGGTTTCGAAGGGGAGCGCTACCCATTCGTTTTCCTGCCACCACCCCGTAACGAGATGAACCTCCGTGGGGGGCGCAAACATAAATGAACCGCACCAGCCGCCCTTGAATGCGCTGGCCAGTGCGGAACACTAGATCGAATTCCCAACGAGAACGAATACGACAAGCCGAAGAAAAAGAATAACGTTTCACGCGTTTACACGGCCAAACGCGCTCGGCCTCTGCGTCTTCTGTTCTTCAGGATGCGCCTTCCGCTGGCAGATCGGGACCGCACGAGGAAGCCCATGGCTCGCTTCCGGCGCGTATTATGCGGCTGATATGTGCGCTTCATTAAGAACACCTCCTCAACTTCAAGTTAGTATGGAAAGCACTTCCGAGATTCTTTCAGGAAGATCAACCGGGATAATATAACACAGCCCCCGGTTTGGAGCAAACTTTTTGAGAGGAACTTTTGATGTCAGAATCTACCTCTCTCTCTTTCGCATATCCGAAGAGAGCTTGAGATGTCGTACACGAACCCGGGGAAGAGCTTCCAGAATATGCCACTCCCTTCGCTGCACCACCCGACCATCGAGAATAACCACCCGCCCTTTGTCGAGATGAGAACGAACCAGCCTTCCCACCGCCTGCTTCAAAAGCATAATTGCCCAGGGGAGAGTTTGCTCGGGAAAGGCTCTTTTACCCAGCGCATCGTTCTGGGCTTCCACAAGAGGATCCTTGGGGTGCGGAAAGGGAATGCGATCGATGATTACCTGAGTAAGTCCATCTCCGGGGATATCTACCCCCTCTCGAAAAGAAACGGTTCCTACGAGAACCGATGAGGCATCCTCCCGAAAGAGCCGGAGAAGCTCCGACCGGGGAAGATCGTCCTGCACAAGCACTCTGTAGGAACGGGGCTTTTCAAGGAGTTTTTCTTTAACGATTCCGAGAAGTCTCCGGGAGCTTACCAGAAGCAGAGTGTGTCCTCGGTTATCTTCGATAAGGCGTTCGGCGGTACGAGCAAGAGTATCGTCGTAAGAGGGGTCCACCACCCGGAGGCCCATGTCCACCACCCACAACTCCATCTGTTCTTTCAGGTTGAAGGGAGTGTCCACCACCAGGGTACGGTGAGGAATTAATCCCGTCTGCCTCTGCCAGTAATCGAAACGACCTTCCACGGCCAAGGTGGCGGAAGAGGCGATCATACAGCCTCCATGAGAATAGTCAAGCACTTGACGTATCCAGGGAGCGCAATCGGTAGGAACGCTCTGAAGGCTCCGTCCATCCCACCAGTAAGCCCATTCGGGATAATGCGATACATTGCAGCACCAATCACCCTGCCGGGCAAGGGCTGAAGCCTCTTCAAGCCAAAGCAGCAAAGCCGCTACATCCTCTTCGGAATCTTCCCGGGAAAACCTCTCTTCCAGGGGGCGTAAAAGATGAACCATCCTTCCCATACGTTCCTGAATATGGCTGTTCCGATTCTGGAGATCTTCCAAAGGTTTTTTGAAGGTCCGCGCCTTGCCGCATTTCCATAGCGCGGTTTCGAAAAGCCCTTCGAAGGCTTTCCTGAGCATTTCAAGCTCTTCCCGGAGATCTCCGGAGGGGAGATGTTCTTTCTCTGCACAATGCACCAACTGCGTAAGCACTCCTGGAGCAAAAAGGCGGTTCATTTCATCCAGAGAAAGGGTTTTCGAGATGGAACTCCTGGCGGCCTCCATGAGATGATGGGCTTCGTCACAGATGAGAAAGTCGAAGGGTACCGGAAAGGGCATTCCCGCCCCTAGGGTGTAGGCGAAAAAAAGATGGTAGTTTGCCACCACCACCGCGCTATCCAGGGCCCTTCGAAGAGCTTTCTGGACGAAGCATTGCTCCCATTCGGCACAGCGTCTCCCGAGACATCCCCGGCTCTTGGCGGCGATTTTCAGCACTCCGGGATGCGAAGGAGGAAGTGAGAGTTCTTCGAGATCTCCCAAATCGGTTCGCTTTACCCAATCCAGAATCAGGGACGAAGCGCTTCCCCGATCTCCGGAAAAGGACAAAATTCCCTCGGTGCTGAGCTCCTTTGCCCGGGAGCGGCAGGCATACCGGGATCGTCCTTTGAGCAGCGTATAGGGAAGATAGATGTCGAGGATATTCATCAGCTGGGGAAGATCTTTTTTCAGAAGCTGCTCCTGAAGAGGGATGCTTCCGGTGAGGACTAGAATTCTCTTTTTCTCCGTCTCTGCGCGCAGGAGAGCCGGAGCAAGAAGGGCGAAGCTCTTTCCCACCCCAGGAGGAGCCTCCGCCGCTAAAAGTCCCTCTTCGGCCGTACACATATCCCACACCGCCTGAGCAAGCTCTTGCTGAGGGGGTCTGGGGAAGTAACTCGTAAAATTCTTTGCAAAGGCTCCAGTATCGCCAAAAAGGGTGAACATTTCTTTCCCCGAGGCCTTTTCATGTATTCTGGAAGGTTCGATGACAAACACCATCCCGTAAAGAAGGTTCAAACATGTCCGGGAATTTTCGTTTTCCCAAACCTTGTCATTATACCCTAGACTTCGTCCGAGCTATATCGGTCAAGCTCTCCGGAAGCGATCAGAAAAATCCAATCCGAAGAAAGAACGGAAAAATCTCCCGGAGGATTCACGAAAATCCTGATTGCATAATGGTTTTGCCTTTCCACAGCCAACACCAGCTCTCCCGCAGTTTTTTTCCGTTCCAGGAGAAGATCGGCGTAGGAAAGATTGTCGAATTCTGGGGGAATCCTAACCTTGCGGAATTCGTTGCGGACATTCGATGTGAGGAGTTCGCTGATAACCCCTTCCAGGCCGGGAGTTACGATAAAATGTGCCGCTAAATGGCCTATGTATTTTTCTCGAACCACCACCTCGGATATCCCTTCGTCTCTGAGCAGCTGCTCTCTCCGAAGATCCTCCCGGATAAGCTCCACGATAAAGGTGGGCCTGGAATTTCCCGCCATGCGGCGCAGCGTGAGAGCTCCCAGAATACTTCTGGCATCACGATCCTGGTCTTTTCGAGAAATGGATTCATCGGCGAGAAAAATTACCGTGGAGGCTTCCGGAGCTCCTGCCTCTTTGAGTACCCCAGGCAAAGTCCAGTCTCCCCGGATAAAACGGAGATTCTCGCACTCTTCAAGTTCTTTCCGGGGATCTGTCTCTGCCACGAGAGTGAGGGTACCCTTTCGAGTATGTCTGTTGCAGTGGAGTTCGTGCAGCAAAAGCGGAGCTCCCCTATTCCATCCGCAAAGAACCACATGCCCTTCTCCGGAATTTTCTTTCTTTCCGAAGGAACGGGAAAATTCTTCCTCTTCGGAATTGCGTCGCTCGATAACGATAAAATCATCCTCTCCGGATATGCAATGCTCCGGATCGGGGTTTACAAGCACCTTTCCGGGATCTTTCCGAGAGACCAGAGCCAGGGGAAGGATATCGCCGGTTTCTTTGAGATTTTTCAGCACCTCAAGATACGTGCATCCCTCGTAATCAAGAGAGGAAATTCGGGAAAACTCGCACCCCCGTTGAGCCGTAAAGAGCTCGTCGAAAAAGGAAATCAATCCCGAGGCATGGGCTCCATGAGCGAGAAGGCGGGCAATGTAAGCTCTTCCTTCCAGAACGTCTTCCACTCCTGCCATCTTGAGAACCGCTACTTTCTCGGGAGTTTTTTCCAAAAGCTCCACGCAGGTTTGAATATTCCTCTCTCCCGAGGCCTTTTCCAGAGTAAGCGCTGTAAGAATGCTTCGGACGTCTCTATCCTGATCTGAGCGATCCTCTCCGTCATCCGCAAGTACCACCGCTCCCCGAGCATGGGCAAGGCGAACCTTTTCAAGAGTATCCGACACGGAGTAGTCCTCAGGATAAAAGAAAAAGCGCTTTCGATCCGAAAGAGCATCTCCGAGATCGGGCTCTTCTCTCTTAGTCACAAGAACCACCGCCACATCCCGCACTTTTGTCATAAGCTCCCTTATCAAAGTCTTTCCCGAGGAGTTCCAGCCGCAAAGAATAATGTGCCCCTGAATGCGGTGTCGCTCCAGGCTTCCCACGTGAAATCCCGTACGGAGCCTCTGAATTACCAGGGCGGAAACCACGCCGGTAAAAACTGCGAAGAGGGTGAATCCCCCAAGCATAACCAGGATGGTCACGATTCGTCCTTCGGGAGTTACAGGATCCAGGGAAATAGGCTCCCCCGCCATGAGAGTAAAAATGCTGTACCATAGGGCATCGGCAAAGCTTTTCACCTGAGGTTCCACCAAACGGATTCCCAGGGCTCCGAAGAAAAAGATCATGGTTAGAGAAATAACGATAAGAAGGTTTTCCCGAAGCCCCTCACCGATATAATGAGCCATGGATTCGCACTGTCGAGCCATGACGTTTCCCAGCCGTACCAGCCGCAGGAGGCGGATAAGCCTAATAAGCCGCAGGCGCTGTAATGCCTGAGGATGCAGGGTTCCCAAAAAGCCGAGCCCCCCGAGAACTCCGAGGAGGGAAGGAAAAACTGCCAGAGTATCCAGAAAAAGCCGCCAATCCCGATTTTCTTTTTTTTCGAACCCCCAGCGAAGAACTATTTCTATGCAGAAAAGCGTATCCACCCCGAAAGAGAGGGAATACAGAAAGGAACTCCACCGGGGAGAAAGAGCAAAGGTGTCGATGAAAACGAGAGAAATGCTTAAAACGATGAAAAAACCGAGTAAAACCTGGGTGATCGAAGCATCCAGAAAGGCCTGAATTCTGGGGCTGAAATCAGATCGTAAAGACATGGGGGCTCCTTTCAGAAAAGGACTTTTCAGAAGTAGCAGAAAAATCTCTCGAAAAGGTCGTCTCTTTTCTTTAACGCACCTTCACGCTTTCCTTTTTTATGGTAGAATGAGGAGGTTGCTTGAGAAAAATAAGCATGTTAGAATGACCTTTGCTCGAAGAAAAAGGAGGTGAAAAGGGGTGCCTAATAAGAGATCCGCAGCAAAGCGCGCTCGTCAGGCCGAGAAAAATCGGCTTTATAACAAGTACTGGACCAGCAGAACCAAAACTGCCGCAAAGCGGTTGAAAGAAGCTGTTGATCAGGGAGATGCCGCCCTTGCCCAGAGCCGGCTTGATCAGGCCCAGGCAGTCGTGGATAAGGCGGTTGTGAAGGGTGTAATGCACAAGAACACCGCCGCTCGCCGGAAGGCTGGTTTTGCCAAGCTTGCCAAAAGTCTGGCCGGTGAGGCATAGCCCAAAAACCTCCTCCCTGTTTTGGTTTTCCGCTGTTGCGCCATGTGGCAGCGGCTCACGGCAGAACACGAAAGACACGAACGAAGGGATTCCGATATAAAGAGGGGATCCCTTTTTCGCTTTTTAGCCTTTCCTGTTTTGCCTTACTTCCGAAACTCTTCCGGAAGCGGCAAACAATTTCAAAAGCCCCATCTCAAGCCCCCTCCACCCCGGTCCTGTTCCAGCCTTTTCAGCGGCGCTCAAAAAAATAAGACACACCGCAAAATCGCAGAGAGCTCTTTTAGAATATCTCTGGAGGAGCTCCCGGCCCAAACGTTTCTGATAGTTTCGGGCTCCAATGGATCGCAGTGCCTCTTCCTGGGCATCCCGGGAAGGATGAAGAGCCATATACATGCCCACCCGAATTCGATTGTACAGAGAGGTAAGGACGAAAAGAAAGGGTTGCCGCCTCGCTAGATTTCGGAAACCTTCGAGAGCTTCGGGAACCTTGCCGTAGCAGAGATCGTCCAGAAAACGGAGCAGATCTTTCTCTCCTTCATTCACCGAAAGAGCAGATACGTCTTCAAGAGAAAGGGGAGTATCGTAAAAGGCCAGCGAAAGCTTGCGCAGTTCTCCCCGAATTTCTTCGGCATCTTCGAAGCGCTCGCTTATAAAGGCAAGAGCCTCGGGAGAAAGCATTACCCCCGCAGAGGAAGCGTTTCTGCGGATCCATTCGCTCCGTTCCATTCCCCACCGGGGTATCTCCTCCCCCTTTCGAAAAACACAGCGCTCTTTCGCGGCGGCGGGAAAAAAAACTCCCCAATTCTTGGAATAGAGCAGGAGAAACACCGTATCTCCCGGAGACTCCTCGAGCTCCGAAACAAGGCTTTCGGGAAACTTGCCGAGCCTTTCCGCCCCCTCCACCAAAACATATGTCTTAGAGGAAAAAAGCCCCCGGGTAGATCCGGAAGCGAGAAGATCCCCCCAGGAAGATACTTCCTGCACGGTTCCTCCAGATTCGTAACCCAAGCCTTCCAGCCGGGAGCGTTCTTCCTGAAGAAGACGCCGCTGGGAAGTTCCAGCGGCGTCCAGAATTACGAGATGAGACACTGCTTATTTCACCACCACGTTGACAAGCTTGTCGGGCACTACGATGATCTTGCGGATTTCCTTTCCCTCCAGCCTCTTCGCTACGGCTTCCGAAGAGAGCACCGCCTTTTCGAGATCCTCTTTCGAAAGTCCTGCCGCAAGCTCGAGCCGCTCCCGGACTTTGCCGTTCTCCTGGTACACCACGGTAATGACGTCCTGTATCAGAGCATCCTCCTCGTAGGAAGGCCATTCGGTAAGAGCGAGGCAGGGAGAATTACCCAACATTTCCCACAGTTCTTCACAAATATGGGGAGAGAAGGGAGAAAGGCAACGAAGAAGAGCCTCCACTCCTTCTCGCATAAGCTGCCACTCTTCGGAAGATTCCGGAGTATAGCCTCCCAGGGCGTTGCTCAGCTCCATAAGACGGGCCACGGCGGTGTTGAACTGCCGTTCCTCGCCGATGTCGTGCCCCACCTGCTTGATGGTGTAGTGGATAATCCGTTTCAGCTCCCGGGATTCCCGGGAAGTGATCTTTTCAAGAGACACGGCATCTCGGGAAGCCTTGCAAAGAGGCTCAAGATTATCCTCCACCAACCGCCAGACTCGCTTCAGGAAGCGATGGGCTCCCTCCACACCCTGCTCGGACCAGTCGAGATCCTTCTCCGGAGGAGAGGCGAAGAGAATGAAAAGCCTGGCCGTATCGGCACCGTATTTTTTGATAATTTCGTCGGGATCCACCACGTTCCCCAGGGATTTTGACATCTTGCGGCCATCCTTGATCACCATTCCCTGAGTAAGAAGATTCTCGAAGGGCTCCCGAACGGAAAGATATCCCAGATCCGCGAGCACCTTGGTGAAGAATCGGGCGTAGATCAAGTGCAGGCAGGCGTGCTCGATCCCTCCGATGTACTGATCCACGTTCATCCAGTAATCCGTATCCTCCTTGAGGAAAGGAGCCTGTTCCGTCCAGGGGGAGGCATAGCGCAGGAAATACCAGGAGGAGCACATGAAGGTATCCATGGTATCCGTCTCCCGCCGAGCTTTGCCCTTGCACTTGGGACACTTGGTTTCCACCCAGCTTTCAAGCTGCGGCAGAGGGCTCTTCCCTCCCTCGAGAAGTTCTACATCCTGGGGAAGCAATACCGGAAGTTTCTCCTCCGGCACGGGAACCATACCGCACTTTTCGCAGTACACCACCGGAATGGGAGCTCCCCAGAAACGCTGCCGGGAAACGAGCCAATCCCGAAGGCGGTAGTTCACCTCCAGTTTTCCGAAACCCTTCTCCTCCGCCCAGGCGGCCATCCGGGGAATGGCCTCCTTGGTAGGCAGGCCGTCGAACTCTCGGGAGTTGGTCTGGATGCCATCCTCGTCATAGGCCTTCTCCATGGTATCTCCATCCAGAGGGGAGCCATCCGCGGGAGCGATAACCACCCGGACGGGGATATCGTATTTCCGGGCAAACTCGAAGTCCCGCTGGTCGTGGGCGGGAACTCCCATGATGGCCCCGGTACCGTAATCCATGAGAATATAGTTGGCAATCCAGATGGGAACCTGTTCGCCGTTTACGGGGTTCGTGGCGTAGGCTCCGGTGAAGATTCCTTTCTTTTCGCCTCCCACGGCGGTACGCTCGATCTCGCTCTCCTGAGCCACCTGCTGCACGAAGGTGCGGATAGCCTCTCCCTGCTGGGATTCTTTTGCAAGAACCTCCACCAGGGGATGTTCCGGAGAAAGGGCAAGAAAGGTGACACCGAAAATCGTATCGAACCGGGTGGTGAAGGTTTCCATGGGAGTGCCGTCCTTGAGAGTGAAGGGGAGCCGTACTCCTTCGGAGCGGCCTATCCAGTTCTCCTGCATAATCCGTACTCGTTCGGGCCATCCCGGAAGCTTTTCCAGGTCATCCAGAAGTTCCTGGGCATATTTGGTGGTCTTGAAGAACCACTGTTCCAAAGCCTTCTTCTGCACCGCCGTGCCGCAGCGCCAGCAGTGGCCTCCGTCGATAACCTGCTCGTTGGCGAGCACCGTGGCGCAGTCCGGGCACCAGTTTACCGGCGCATGTTTTCGATAGGCCAGCCCCTCCTTGAAGAACTGCAGGAAGATCCACTGGGTCCAGCGGTAGTAGTTGGGATTGCAGGTCTCTACTCGGCGGCGCCAGTCGTAGCTGCACCCCATGCTCTTGAGCTGGCTGGTCATGTGCTCGATATTTTCCCAGGTCCACTTGTGGGGATGCACTCCATACTTGATGGCGGCGTTTTCCGCAGGAAGGCCGAAGGCATCGAATCCCATGGGATGCAGCACGTTATACCCCTTCATCCAGAGATACCGGGAGAGTACATCCCCTATGGAATAGTTCCGCAGATGCCCCATGTGAAGGGCCCCACTGGGATAAGGAAACATTTCGAGGCAGTAGAACTTTTCCTTGTCCTCATGGGACTCCACCTGGAAAACCCCTTTCTCTTCCCAGTAACGCTGCCATTTCTTTTCGATGTCGTTAAATGCATACCCCACGCCGAATTCCTCCTTATCGGGCGATTCTTCCGAAAGTGCAAATACAAAGTGCTCCTCATTATAGCCATGAAAAGAGGGAGATGCAAAAGGACTTTCCTTCAGCAGAAGAAAAGTCCTTTTCTCATAGATTTTATTTCAACGCAGATGGATTATTCTACAGAGGGCACCACTCTTACCGCTTTTCCTTCTTCCATAAAAACGATGACCGGGCGATCCTTATACCTCTCCAAAAATTCCCGGGGAGAGAGTTCTTCTTCCTGAGATCCCAAAAAGGACGTCACGTTATACACCCAGGGTACTCGGAAAACCTCGTTCCTATAAAGAAGCCGTATGTAGGGAGGCTCCGAAGAGATATCCGAAAGTTTTCCGTACTGCTGCTCTGTGAGAACTACCTCAGGTGGTTCCTCTTCACAGAAACCGGCCTCCGGAAAAAGGGCAAAAACGATGATTGCCAAAAGAAAACAAAGAACGTGCCGTTTTTTTCGTTCCATAAAAAACACCTCTCTTTAGAGCGCTGCATAAATGTTTTTAAAGAATCTCTTAAACTTTAATCACTTGGAATTTTTCCAAAATCGCAAGGCGGTTTCATCGAAATGAATAATTCCAAGCTCCCCCGCCCTCGCTTCCTTAAGCCCCAGGAAGAAGCTCGCCACTTCATCCCCCACGAGGACATCCTGTGCCCCGGCATCTTCAAGGGTCTCCCTCAAGTTCTCTCCTCCGCCAGTGCCTTTCTGGAAGGTAAGTATCACCTGCGTGCCGGGCTCTTCGTTCCGGAAGGAGTCGTACACGGAAATTCCCCCGATACGAACATTTTGGAATTCCACATACTTTTCATCGGTTCCTTCAAGCCAGTCTGAAGCGCCGTTTTGCGCATTCAGCACAAAAAGCTTGGCATTCCCCGACTCCGCCACGCACCTGTCTACGACGTCATCGGGAACAAAGGTCGCCACGAAAAGCCTGCCGAACATGTCCGACAGGGCCGGGGAAGCGGAAACATATTCACCATCCCCGAGAACGATCTTCCATCCCCAGTATTTTTTGCTCTCATCCTCTTCGTATCCGCAGGAAGAGTTATCTATTACGAGAACCTCATCTCCGTCATCCATACCCAAAACCTTGAGGTTTTCCATGGCAATGGGGGTATCCGTGCAATCCAGGCCGCATCCGGCACCGTCACAAAAAGCGCTTACCTTGATGCCGAAGACATACTGATTATCGTTGGTGAGGTTTCCCGAAGGAGTAATAACATCCTTGGTTCCTCCAAAAAGCCAAACCGCATCGCCAATACTTCCTATGGGCATCTGATAGGGAATAGCCACGGGAGAGCTATCCGTGAGATATACCGGAATTTCATGCTCCCACTTATCCATGGCAAGCTCTTCCTTTGCGGCATCATCGTAAAATTTGATACAGTGAATATACCCGTCGCTGTCGGGAGCATAAATTCTGCGGACCGTATCTCCCCCTGCAGAAATCATGGGGCTTATGGGAGCATAGACCATTCCCATGGATGCAACTTTTTCTCCGAAATAGGGAGCCGAGGGGCTATATTCCGTGGTAATTCCCTTTCCCCAGGCGGCATAAATACGTCCATCCTCGAGACCGAAAAGATAGATAACGCATCCTCGCGCTGCCGGATCGGCTTCGAGGCGCTCCCGGAGCCCTCCCCCTATAAACCCAACGCTTCGAGGAGTGTCTCCGGGCTTCAGGCGAAGCCTCCCCATGAAGGGGGTGCTCAAGGTAAAAGCGAGATCCCCGTAGTGTTCCATAGAGCGCTCTGTCAAATACGCATTCGAACAAGAAGGGGCATCATCCGATGCGGCATAGTAACGTTTCGTCTCTTCGTCAAAGAGCCCTTCGAGGGTAGGGCAATAGCGAAGCTGTGCAGTCGCACTGCCCTCTTTTTCCCCTGCCCAGTGCAGCAGGGCTTGAATGGGATAGCTTTCTTCTTCATCGGGCAGGAAAGGATTGAGTTGTCCCGTTTCAGGATTCACCGCAGCAGCATTTTCTACAGCCCAGAGAAATTGGGGTTTTGCGGGATCCGTAATTTCCAAGGCATACATGCCATATCCGCCGTAGCCGAGGCACCCTAAAAGAACCGTGCCATATCTGGCATTATCTCCGGTTCCCATAAGAACATCTTCCACCGTAAGGGGGCCTCCAAGAATCTCCCTAGGCACCGCTCTTTCGGCCTTCTGGGGGTCATTTCCATACCAGGACCACCGCCAGAAAGAGGGTTCTCCCTCGTCCATCTGCCGTTCCGCCCGCAATCCCGCTATCCGAGCCCACCGCAGAGCCTGGGGAGGAATGAAGGCCCAGCGTTCTTCTCCGCTATCCACATCGAAACAGTGCAGCATGCCTTCGCTGGACTGGATATACACACATTCGTCCCTCTCGTCATGTTCATCACGAAAATCTATATATTTTTCATCTCCCCATAGTGCCTGAGGGGGGCCTACCACGAGAAGACCGGAGCGTTCCATATCCGCCAGAGGGCTTTCCCGGGGGAGCCAGTTGCTGCAGGATTCTCCCGGTGTCGAGGGGGTTTCACCCCGGTACCAGCGGATAAAACATTTGGTCTGTGTTCCTATTTCCGGAGCATCTTCATCGATGAGAGTTGCGTCGGAAAGGGCGTAGCGGATACCCAGTTCCTGGGCTACCGCCTGCCAGTTGGCGGCATCGAAAGCTGTCAGGTTGGTTCCGGGATACCGGCTTCCCCCGCCATGCCAGTTTGCCGTAAGCACAGTACGGCTGGAGGGGATTATTTTCGAGGAGGCCTCCCATACAACCTCATCCTTCATCTCCCCCAAAAAGTTTATATTGTATTTTTTTAATGTTCCCGTCCATAAAGCATTTTCGTGATATTCACGTCCTGGGATGTACACAAAACCCTCGGATCCCGGTATTCCGGGCCGGGTTACGGGAGTTCCTCCAGAGCCGCTCATCTCTTTGATAGTCGTCAGAATATCTTCAAAGGCCGCAAAAAGATCGTCAAAATTATCCGCATAGTAGGCGTGGGCAGGAATTCCGTTCTCTACGCCGTCAAAACCGATATCGGCACAGAGATCCAGCTCATCACGCAATTCAGGATTGTCTGCGGAATCGATAAAACCGATAACCATGGTTCGAACGGGATATTCCATTAGTTCTCCGTCTTTATCACGGAAATTTTTTGTGTCTTGATAAAGTTTTTCCACGGCACTATGAGGCGTTCGGCTAGAATCGGTATCGTCTCCATCGGTCATAACTATCAGCCAATTCGCTTGACAATAGCCATCAAAATCTCCGTTCATATCTCGAAAAAAATCGAATGCGGACGTTCCGGTTTGTCCTCTTTCAGGATAAATGGAAGCAGCTAAAGGGGTGCCTCCATCCCCACGCATTTCGTCATTTAATACAATTTCTTGGCTTTCTTCGAAATTCCCGTCAAATAACGCTACAAGATTCGGTTGAACCTCTCCAGTTTCTACGTTTAAAGCCGAAGTGAGTGGAGCCCTTAGGCGCATGCCTTTCCCGTAACCATTCCAATAAATATCTTGAGGAGATCCTCGAAAGTAATACCAATCTCCCTCAGTAGGTCCAAACCTTTGATAATAGGTGCCTATGGCGATATTGATACCAAACATAAGATCTGGCTTACCTAAGAGTTGATACATAACATTTCGGAGTATGTATAGCCGGCTATCGTTAGGAATAAGATCATTCGGGTTTCCCCAGGGAGAAGCGTCACTCCCTTTTCGAATAAGAAGGGGATGGTAGCAGGAAGAATCCAAAGGATCATTGTTATCGGAATTCGTATCACTTCCCCAATAGTACTCCCAATATCTGCTGTTTATATGATCTCTCCAAGGTCGGCTTCCATCTCCATATGTCCATGTCCCGTTTGCATCTTTAAGCATGGATCCGCTGGTGTCGATGAGAAATAATATGTTGGGAGGATATCCCTGGGCATAGTCCGAATTCTCAAAGAGGTTTTTCTCCCAGGAGTAGCTCGGCACGGAACCGTCGAAAGAAGGATTTGCAAAAGCAGATCCTCCGGTGACGCCAAAAAGCAGTATCACCCCAAAAAGAAAGCGAAGATACTGCCGCCCTTCTTTTTTGTTCAAAAAACAATTTTGTTTCATGGCATCTCACCTCTTCCATGTTCGGGTTCTCTCGTAATGGTCAAGCTTACTCCGCTTTCGGCCGGGTTCGGATCACCCCAATAGAGGAAGTTCGGCTTACCGGGGGGTTCCCCTTTTCGGTTCTGCTCGTGGCGGTACAACGAATCAAAAAGGCACCGCCCCAGGGGTTTCCTATTTCCGGTGAATACGAAGTTCCCCCTGTAGCATTCTCCATGGTCATGCCTGCAACCTTCTTGACAAGAATTTTCGGGGGCAATCCCTCGACGTACTGTACCGCCCCCCCCGTAACCTCGCGGTAGTTCAAAGCAAAGATTTGCCAGGAAGCGGTGAGGTCCGAAAGCTCTTCGAAACCGGAAGGACGAAAATCTACGGAGTAAAGATCTCCATCCGCAGAAATAACAAGTTTTTCTTCCCACCAATTATCGAGGCCGGCCCCCTGCGGAACAAGTACCGTGATTCTCCCGGGCATGTCATCCGCGCTGGTAAGGCCTCCGATAAGTATATCCAAAGAGGCTAGACCTCGTTGGAGTCCTTCTTGGGTGGCATCGTAAAGAATGGCATTCTGTTTAGCCATTCGGGTGGTTCGGGTGGCGTTTTCCACAATCCAGAGAGCCGCCCCGGTAAGCGCTCCTCCAATGAGCATGACCATGAGAACGAAGGCCAGGCTCATGCCGAGATGCTTTCTCCGAATCTCCTTAACTAAAGAATTTTTCGGCATTCTTTTGAAGGTTTTCAATTTCGGATCCTCCATATACGTCCCACCGCCACGTGGCGGTAATGCCGTTCCTCCGACGTAAGAGGTTGTTTGCTCGATGGCCATGCCGGAGGCGGCTCAACCTGATGGCTCAGTTTTTCCTTTCCCCTCGCCAGAAGCACTACCTGAAGAAGCCGGGAGCTATCGTCCCAGTTCACGTACATCTTCGAGATATCCTGAATTTGCATCTCCATGCCTTCATCTCCGGAAAGAACAAGATCCCCCTTATAAATCAGAAATTCCACGCCTTTCAGCACGTAAAGGCTGTCGAAGAGGTGCACCGTATCCATGGATGTACACTCAAGCTGCAGATCTGTATTCGTGGAAGGCGTGGCGGTTACCCTAAAGGGAAGGCGTGAGGCGGGAAAAATTATCCAATCATTCTCGGCAATGAAGTCACCGAGGGATGCTCCCCCGCTGAAGGATGGGCTTGCCATCACTGCGAGAGAGGTGACCGAAGTCCCTATATTTTTTTCTTCCGTGGCTCCTATGGAGGGCTTGGTGGAACGGGCGGCGAGAACTCGCAGCGCCATATCTCCAGAGTACGTATTGATCGAACCATTCCAATTCTTCCAGGTCGGCGTGGGAGCTATATTGAAAGCCTCCTGAAAATCCGTACTCGAGATGCTGGGCATTCCCATTCCCGCCTGAAGCACGTAGCTTTCTATGAGGGTAAGTCCCATCTCTCCGTTCTGCTGGGCCGCCGCAAGATCGTCATGCATATTGAAGTTGCGGAAAAAGGCCACAAAAAGAAGGGATACTGCCCCCATAATGATGCCCCCGATGATAAGGGTTATGAGAAGCTCCACCAGGGTCATTCCTCGTTTTTTCAAAGGCTTTATTCTTCTCCTGTTCATGCTGCACCCCCTCTTTCCCTGAAAGGGGAAGGTTTTTCCATCAATCTTCCCGTACCACGAGATGGCTGCTGGGCCCTAATTCCCGGGTGAGCCGAAGCGGTTTTTCCCGGCCCAGGACATTTGTCCAGGAGACCTCCGCCACTGCATAATCCGGGCTTGCTCCGCAGTCTGGATCGATATTGCCCGTGTGATAAAAACCGAGGGAAATTTCATAAAACCCGGTAGGGTCCAAATTCAAAACAAATTCCTTCTCTGAAGCATCGAAACTGGCAATTCCTCCAAAGGCCGATGTGCAGGGAGCGCCATAGTTTGCGGATTCCGCAAGCTCCAGGGCGGAGGAGGCGAAAAACGCCGCCTTGGCCCGCTGGTCCGAAAGCAGCAGCGCCCGGGTGGTGACCACGGGCACCGCCGCCAGGGAGAGCAGGGCGATAGCCAGAATGACCAGGGATATCAGGGTTTCTATGAGAGAAAATCCTCTGCTGCCCTTGAGATTCCTCATGGCCTTCCTCTCCCCTCAGGACTTGGAAGAGAGATGTTTTTCGAGAAAGGGCTTCATCATGTCCATGGGAATGGGGAACAGGGTGGTGGAGTTGTTCTCCGCCGCCACCTCGCGAAGAGTCTGGAGATAGCGCAGCTGAATGGTGATGGGGCTCTGTTCCATGATTTGGGCGGCATCCAGAAGTTTCCGGGAAGCCTGAAGCTCTCCTTCGGCATTGATGATCTTGGCCCGGCGATCCCGTTCCGCCTCGGCCTGGCTGGCCATGGCGCGCTTCATGCCTTCCGGAAGTTCCAGTTCCTTCACTTCCACGGCACTCACCTTGATACCCCAGGGATCGGTCCGTTCGTCGATGATCTGTTGCAATTCTTCGTTGATTTTTTCCCGGTCCGAGAGTACCTCGTCCAACTCCGCCCGGCCGATGACCGCCCGGAGAGTAGTTTGCGAGAGCTGACTCGTGGCAAGCATGTAGTTTTCCACTTCCACCACGGATTTTGCGGGATCCATGACCCGAAAGTAGAGCACCGCATTTACCTTGACGGGAACGTTATCCTTGGTGATAACCTCCTGTACCGGCACATCCAGGGTCACTACCCGAAGATCTACCTTGAGAACCCTGTCGATAAAGGGAATCACGAAGATCAGCCCGGGGCCCTTGGTAGCCACCAGGCGGCCAAGACGAAAGACCACCGCCCGCTGATATTCCGGAATGATGCGTATGGCGGAAAAAAGGAGAATGAAGAGAAGAAGAATTCCCCCAAGGCTGCTGCCGATGGTCCATAAAATTTGCTGAATATAGTACATGCTGATCCCTCCCAGTCTTTTATTCTGCTGCATTTACCAACAGGCACAACATATATTTCCGCTTTTTATCGGGAAGTTGCCTCTTCTTCGGGGAAATTCTCGTTCTCCGGAGCTACCACCAGAAGAAGCCCTTCACTGCGCACCAGACGCACGGAAGCTCCCGGCGGGATAGTTTTTCCCGAGAGGCTTACCGCCTTCCAATATTCTCCATGATAGAGCACCATGCCCTCCGGGTCTAGAGGCTTGATTACTTTTCCTTTTTCTCCCTGAAGCCCTTCGTACCCCGAACGCACGGGTTTTTTAAGCGACCGCCAGACGCCCCAGGCGGCAAGGAGGAAAAAGCCCGTGAGCACCGCCGCGCCTCCGATCATGAAGGAAAGAGAAAAGTCCAGAAGCTCTCCTCCCGGTGCCCGGAAGAGAATGAGACCTCCCACCACCAGGGCCACACTTCCCATAAGGCTCAATATTCCCACCCCTCCCACGAGCAGATCGAGAATCATTACCGCCACTCCCGCCACAAGGAGAACTACCCCTCCCCAATTGAAGGGAAGCATTCGAAGTCCCAGGGCACCGAGAAGAAGAAGTACCGCCCCGGAAACCCCGAGAACAAACCCTCCGGGTGAAAGAATTTCGAAGACCACCGCATAGAGTCCCGCAATAAGGAGCAGATAGGCCACATCCGGCCGGGTCACCAATTCCAGAAGCTGTAGCCTGAGAGACATGGGGCGCTGTTCCACCCGGTATTCCCGGAGATTCAGCACCACTTTTCTTCCTCCCAGAGAAATTTCCCGTCCTTCCAAGCCCGCAAGAAGAGAGTCCAGGTTTTCCGCAAGAAGATCCGCCACCCCTTCCTGAAGGGCTTCGGGAGCACTCAGAGAGAGGCTGTAGCGCACCATACGCTCCGCGGTTATCGGGTTTCGTCCCCGTTCCTGGGCAAGGCTTCGCATATGTGCCGCAAGATCGTTGGTAACCTTTTCGTTCATGGTGTCCGAAGGAACATCTTCCCCTCCGGCGGTAACGGGATGAGCCGCCCCTACGTTGGTTCCCGGAGCCATGGCGGCCACTGCAGCGGATTGAAGAATGAAGGCTCCTGCGGAAGCTGCCTGGGCCCCTTGAGGAGACACCCATACCGCCACGGGAATGGGAGCGGCGAGAAGGGTTTTGGTAATACTACGCATGGAGGATACCAGCCCCCCCGGGGTGTCGAGTTCCAACACCAGCAGAACCTCTCCTTTGTACGAAGAGATTTCCTCCAGCACCTCCTGAAGATGGCGTTCCATGGGAAGCCCCACGGAGCCGCGAAGAGGGGTTACCACCACCCGGGTAGCGGCCTCTGTGGAAAGGGTGAAGAGCAGTGTGCACAGTAAGATAACAGAGAAAAGAGTCTTTTTTTGAAAGACGGGTCTTCGAAGTTTCATAGAATCACCTCCAAAGCCTGGGCAAGATGAGAAATCCGCATCACTTTGTGTTCCATCTCCGGGGGGATGGAGGCTCTTTTGCTTACGTAAGCCTGGGAAAATCCCAGCCGGAAAGCTTCTTTAAGGCGTTGTTCTCCCTGGGGAACCGGGCGGATCTCTCCCGCCAGCCCCACCTCTCCCAGGAAGCAAGTTTTTTCGGGAAGAGGACGCTCCGCCAGGGAAGACGCCATGGCGAGAGCCAGGGGAAGATCCCCTGCGGGATCTTTAATGTTGAGCCCCCCAGTAACGTTAATGTACATGTCCGCTTTTTGGGAGGCATAGCCGCAGCGCTTTTCCAACACCGCCAGTAAAAGCTGCACTCGACTGCTTTCTATTCCACGGGAGGCCCGTTTGGGATAGGGAAAGGGGGTTTCGCAGGCCAGAGCCTGAATTTCCATCACAAAGGACCGGCTTCCCTCAAGAACCACTCCGAAGGCTACTCCGGGAATACCTTCCTCCTCCCGGTTCCAGAAAAGAAGCCCCGGATCGTCCACGGGAAAAAGACCTTCCTGACGCATTTCGAAAAGCCCCATCTCCTGGGTGGAGCCGAAACGGTTCTTGGATGCCCGAAGCATGCGAAGGCCCTGATGTTCATCCCCCCCGAAGGTAAGCACCGTATCCACCATATGCTCCAGAAGTTTGGGGCCTGCGATGGCTCCTCCCTTGGTAACGTGCCCGATGAGAACCAAAGGAACCCCCCGGGCCTTGGCGGCGGCGATACATACTCGGGCGCTTTCCCGCACCTGGGTGGGGGTTCCAGGCCAGGATTCCACCTCTCCCAATCTCATGGCCTGAACGCTGTCCACCACGAGAAAATCATACTTTTCCAGGGAGGCGAGGAAAAGTTCGGGGTTTTCTTCCGCACAGAGATCAAGAGAGGAAGAAAGCGCGCCTATACGCTTCGCCCGGGAAGCGACCTGAGACAGGGATTCTTCTCCGGAAACGTAAAGAATGCGCTTACCCTCCCGGGCCATGGCCCCACATACCTGAAGAAGCAAGGTGGATTTTCCTATGCCCGGATCTCCCGCCAAAAGGGCGGCGCCTCCGGGAACCCATCCTCCTCCGAGAACCCGATCGAGCTCCTCCATTTCGGAGGAGAGCCGGGAGACTTCCGGAATATCCACTATCTGAACGGGAGAAAACCCCCGAACATCCCGAGGAGCGATAACCCCCTTTTCGGAAATCTGCACAATCTCTTCCTCTTCGAGAGTTCCCCATTTGCCGCAGCGGGAACATTTTCCCGTCCAGGAGGAAAAGACCCCGCCGCAGTCGGAACATACGTATCTGGAATAGCTCTTTTTTTTACTCAATCCTCGTATCCTCCGTTCTTTTCCCTTTGAAAGGACTCCCCTGCGCTTTGTCACGAGCATTTCGAAAAGTTTTTCTAAATTATACATCCATGAGGATAGGCCGTCGAGAAAGTCTTTACATTATTTCAAGCCCATGATATCATCCCTTCGTTGCAATAACCTATCACTTTAGCATACTACTACAAGAAGGTGATCGTATGGAATTTCTCAAGGTTCCCGAAAAGGAATTTTCCGCGGAAGATCGACAGTCCCTTTCCCGGAACGTGGAAATCCTTATCCGGAATATCCGAGAAAAAGGATGGCCCGAAGTGGAGGCCTGTTCTCTCCGGTTTGACAAGTATGAAGGAGCTTTTCGGATGTCTCCGGAGCAGATTTCTCAGGCCGTTTCCGCACTCCCTCCGGAGCTGCGTAGGGCTCTGGAAGTAGCTATAGAGAACGTGCGGGTTTTCCACCGACATCAGAGAGAGATTTGTGCGGATGCGGTCTGGGAGACGGCTCCGGGCATTTTCTGCGGCCTTCGGTTCGTGCCGGTGGAATCCACGGGGGTTTATATTCCCGGGGGGAGGTATCCTCTTCCGAGCACCGCTATTATGGGAGTTGTTCCCGCTCAGGAGGCGGGAGTTTCTCGAATTGCCGCTTTCTCTCCTCCCTCGGGGCCTTCGGGAATTCATCCGGTAACCTTGGGAGCCCTGGGGCTTCTCGGAGTGCGGGAAGTCTGGTGCCTCGGGGGCGTACAGGCCATTGCCGCAGGGGCCTTGGGAATCGCTCCGATAAAAAAGGTGGATATGATTGTAGGCCCTGGGAACGCCTACGTCACCGAAGCCAAACGCCTCCTTTTCGGAGAGATCGGTATCGACGGCCTGGCAGGGCCCAGTGAGGTTCTCGTGATTGCAGATCATACCGGGGATCCCGAAATTATTGCGGCGGATCTTCTTGCCCAAAGTGAACACGATCCTCTGGCGAAGGCTACCCTTCTTTGCCTGGATCCTTCTCTTGGAGAGAAGACGCTCCGGGAAACGGAAAAGCTTCTCCAAGAACTTCCCACCCGGGAGATAGCCCGGGCTTCCTGGAGAGATTACGGCACCATGGCCTTCTGCTCTCTGGAGGAGGCGGTGGATTTTGCCAACCGAACCGCTCCGGAACACCTGGAGCTTGCCCTGGAGAATCCTTCAACCCTTCTTCCCCGTTTTCGGGCCTACGGAGCAGCTTTTCTCGGGCATCGGAGCGGAGAAGCCTTCGGGGATTACGTGGCGGGAACGAATCATATCCTTCCTACCAGCGGAGCTGCCCGCTTTTCCGGAGGCCTCTGGACCGGGGCCTTTTTACGGCCCCTCACATCGTTGCGGATCGAAAGAGACTCTCTCCAAAGGCTTTGCGATGCGGGAGAAGCCATGGCGGAAGCGGAAGGTTTGAAGGCTCACGGAGAAGCCATGAAAAGAAGGAGACGATTTGTATGAGCAGGATTCCCCAGGGATGTCAAACCCTCGGCGGCTTCCGGGCGGAAGGGGTAAACCGTTGCAGAGAGAGCTTTTTTGCCACCTTTTCTTCTCGGGGATATATGTCTTTCCTTCCCTCGGGGCTTCAGCTTCTGGAGTCGGTGTGGGAAAAATATCCCCCCTCTTTCCGGAACCGCCTGGTACCGCTTAATTCTCCCTATGCCGAACCCTCGGTTCTCATGGGGGATCCTACCCTGGCGGCTCTGGCCTACATGAGTGCCCATCACGCTCCCCACGAGCGACCTCTTCGGCTTTGCTACGCCCAGATGGTCTACCGTCGGGGAGAGAGTCCCGAGGATCCTTTCGAATCCTATCAGGTTGGGGCGGAGCTTCTCGGATGGAACGGTCACGGAGCGGAGGTGGAAATGCTCTCTCTCATTATGGAGAGTTTTGAGAACCTCGCCATTCCTCTTCCCACCATCGTTTTGGGAGATGTACGGATTCTCAAGCACCTCTGTACCGCCCTTTCCCGGGAGGAAGAAGCGAGAGTTCTCGCCGCCCTGAGCTCCGCCTCCTACAGCGAATATTACGGAGTGGTGGAATATCTTTCTCCGAAAAACGGCACCGCCTCGTTTCTGCAAGCCCTCCCCCATCTCAAGGGGGGGGAGGAGGTTCTCGAAAAGGCCAGAAATCTTTGCCCGGAGCTTCCCTTAGAAGACCTTCAGGATATTGTAACCTCTCTGAAGGATATGGGATACCGTAAAAACCTGCGGCTGGATCTTTCTCTCTTTCGAGAGATCGGCTACTACAGCGGCCCCGTGTTCGATCTGTATCTTTCCCGGGAAGGACGTTCTCTGGGAGGCGGAGGACGATACGACGGGCTTCTTTCACAGTACGGCATTCTGGGCCAGGCACTGGGATTTAATCTAGATCTGGAACGGATGGCCCGAAGCATTCCCCAGGCCTCTCGGAGAGAAACGATAATGGTGTGGGGAGGCCAGGTTTCTCCTCCCAAGGCTCTTGAATACGCCCGAAAGATGGCGGCTTTGGGAAAGAAGGCCGAGATGAGCTGGCACGAAAATTCCGAAGCTTCCCGGGAGCTTGCCCGGATACGGGGATACTGCTGGTGGCTCGATGGAAAGACGGGAGAGCTTCACGATCTGGAATGCCCCGGCGAAGCTCCTAAAGCGCGGGAAGAATGGACCAAGGAGGAAACATCATGCTGACCGTGGCTCTTCCTACGGGGCGGGTACTGGAAGATGCCGTGGAGGTTCTGGAGTTTCTGGGAATACCCACGGAACTTCTGAAAAACCGCGGAAGAAAGCTCATTCTCGAAGATTCCTCCTGGAGGTTTATTCTCGCCAAACCTATGGACGTTCCTCTTTACGTGAATCGAGGCATAGCGGATCTCGCCCTGGCGGGAAGCGACGTGCTTCTGGAGCGAAAGAGTTCGGTGGTGGAAATTGCGGATACCGGAAAAGGACGGTGCCGCCTTGCCATAGCGGGGCCCCGGGAGGCGGCGAAACGCTTCGAAAGCCATGAAAGTTCTCGTGCGGGACTTCGAATCGCCACCAAGTACCCCCGGGTGGCGGAAGCCTATTTTCAATCTCGGGGTATTCAGGTGGATCTCCTCCACCTTTCGGGATCCATCGAGCTGGCTCCCCGGCTGGGCATGGCAGACTGCATCGTGGATATTGTCCAGACAGGAAGCACTCTCAAGGCTAACGGCCTGGTGGTTATCGAAGAAATTTGCCCCGTTTCCCTGCGCCTCGTGGCAAGCAGAAAAAGCGTTCATCTCCGGTGGGAGCGCTTCGCTCCCTTTCTCGAAGCCTTTCGGCGGAAGAGCCAGTAATGGGCCCTCGTTGAAAATGAGGGCAAAGAACCCGAAAGACAGAGCGGGCACGGGGAATATTCTCTGCCATAATGCCGAAGGAGGAGACACAACCGGCAAAAATACCTTCCCGCAGCGAATCTATACGGGAAAATCTCTTCCCGTTTTTTAGAGAAAGGATGCACGATCTTCCATGACCATAAAACGGTATGAGCGGCAAACGAAAGAAACTTCTTTGAGCCTTGAACTTGCCCTGGAACCCGGAGAGGTTTCGGTATCCACGGGGTGCGCCTTTCTGGACCACATGCTCCACCTCCTAGGGCATCATGCGGGATGGACGCTTTCCCTGGAGGGCCGGGGAGATCTGCATGTGGATGCCCATCACCTTACGGAGGACGTGGGAATCCTTCTGGGTTCCGCGCTTCTGGAGCAGATGAAAGAGCGTTCGGGCTTCCGGCGCTACGGAAGCATGCTCCTTCCCATGGATGCTTCCCTGGTTATGGTAGCGCTGGACATCAGCGGTCGAGGAGGACTCGTCTGGAACGGCAGCTTTCCGACCCCTTCCTGCGGGGATTTCGACATGGAACTTATCGAAGAGTTCTGGAAATCCCTTGCCCGAGAGGCCCGAATCACCTTGCATATTCGTCTTTTGGAGGCGGATAACAGCCACCATGCGGCGGAAGCAACCTTCAAGGCCGTGGCCCGGGCCCTGGGAGAAGCCCTTTCTCCTTCTGCAGTTTCCGAAAGTACCAAGGGGTGTCTGTGGTGATCGGTATTATTTCCTATGGAGCGGGAAATTTGAAAAACCTTCAGCGGGGGCTGCACTTCGGAGGGTTTGCTGCAGTTATTCTGGAGAGTCCCGATGAAGCTTCGGGGGTAAAACTTCTTATCCTCCCCGGAGTGGGAGCTTTTGCTCCCGCCATGGAGGCTCTGAACCGTTCGGGTTGGTCCGACAAACTCCGGAACTGGCATGAGGCAAAGCGTCCCCTTCTGGGAATATGCCTGGGTATGCAGCTTCTCTGTCGGGAGAGCACCGAAAAGGGACATTCCAAAGGGCTGGGTTTTCTCCATGCCTCGGTGGAGCTTCTTTCAAAGGCTCCCAAGCTCCCCCACATGGGATGGAACTCCCTGGAATGGAAGGGCTCAACACCTCCGGTTCCCTCCACGAAACCGGAAGAAACTTTTTACTTCGTGCATAGTTATGGCGTTCTTCAAAGCCCTCACACTCTTGCCGACACCACCACCGGAGAAGTCACGTTCGCCTCGGTACTCGGCAAGGGAAAGGTTTTGGGCATGCAGTTCCACCCCGAGCGAAGCGGCCCCGAGGGAATAGGCTTTCTCGCGTCGGTGGTGCGTCAATTTCTCGATACGGAATGGGAGGGAATCGCATGATCCTCTACCCCGCCATCGATCTCTATGAACAGCAGGTGGTACGACTCCGGCAGGGACGCTTTACCGAACAGACCCGGTACGGCATGGCTCCGGGAGATCAGGCCCAGGCATTCAAGGAGGCGGGATCCTCCTGGCTTCACGTGGTGGATCTCGAAGGGGCCCAGAAAGGCTTTCCCTGCCATGTGGATCTTCTCAGGGAACTTGCGTCCACGGGGCTTTCCATTCAGTACGGCGGAGGAATCCGCACGGAAAAGGATGCGGAACGCGCCCTGGCTTCAGGAGCATCTCGGGTGATGACGGGAAGCATGCTTCTGAAAGCTCCGGACGGAGGAAAAGCCCTTTTCGAGGCCTTCGGAAACGCTCTCGTCCCCTCCCTGGATATCAAGAACGGCCGGGTAGCCTACGGAGGATGGGAAGAGAGCACGGACCACGGGGGAGGATATTTTTTGGAACGCCTTATGAATCAGGGGTTCCGCACCTTCCTCGTCACCTCGGTGGAGCGAGACGGTACCGGCAAGGGGCCTGATCTGGAGCTCTACAAGGAACTTCTCAGCCTCCAGAAGGATGCGGAAATTCTCGCCGCCGGAGGCATCTGGAGTATGGAGGATCTCGAAATGCTGGATAAGGCCAACGTGCCGGGAGCGGTGATAGGCAAAGCCCTCTACGAGGGAGGCCTGGATTTTCAAGAGGCTCTCCGGAGGTGGCCCCATGCTTAGAAAGAGAATTATTCCCTGCCTGGACGTTCATGAAGGGCGAGTGGTAAAAGGAATTAATTTTATCAACCTTCGGGATGCGGGAGATCCCGCCATTCTGGGGGAGCTCTATCAAAAGGAGCGGGCGGATGAGCTCGTATTTCTCGATATTTCCGCCTCCGCCGAGAGGCGGCGCACCATGGCCCGATGGGTGGAAGCGGTGGCGCAGCGGCTCTGCATCCCCTTTACCGTGGGGGGAGGAATTTCCTCGGCGGATCAAGCGGTGGAACTGGTGCGCCTCGGGGCGGATAAAATTTCTCTCAACACTGCGGCAGTACGGCGGCCCGAGCTTATTACGGAATGCGCCAGGCTTCTGGGAAATCAGGCGGTGGTCTGTGCGGTGGATGTACGCAGAAAGAACGGATCCTGGGAGGTGGTTATCGAAGGAGGCCGTACTCCCACGGGAAAAGACGCTTTTGCCTGGATCGAAGAGGCGGAGAACCGGGGAGCCGGGGAGATTCTTCTTACTTCCATGGACCGGGACGGCACCAAAGAAGGGTACGATACGGAGCTTCTCGAAAAGATCTGCTCCCATACCTGCCTTCCGGTGATCGCTTCGGGGGGAGCGGGAGAAAAAACCCATTTCCTGGAGGCCTTTCAGGCAGGAGCCGAAGCGGCTCTGGCGGCATCGCTCTTTCATTTCGGTCTTCTTCGTATAGGAGAAGTCAAGAACTATCTTCAGGAGCAGGATATTCCTGTGCGTTTGTAGAAGGTCGGGGATTACGGCGTCTTCGCCTTCCATAGCATGGGTTGGAATACGTAAATAAAGGGGAGAATACGGCCATGAATTACGATGCACTTACCTATACTGACGAGGGGTTGATTCCCGTAATCGTTCAGGACGTACTTTCCGGGGAGGTTCTCATGATGGCCTGGGCCAATCGGGAATCCCTGGAACGCACTCTGGAAACCGGGGAAATGATCTTTTTCAGCCGTTCCCGCCGGGAAATCTGGCACAAGGGTGCCACCAGCGGAAACCGGCTTCTTTTGAAGGAGCTCAAAGCGGATTGTGACGGGGATACGCTTCTTGCCCTGGTGGAACCCCTGGGCCCCGCATGCCATACCGGGGCGGTTTCCTGTTTTTACCAAAGCCTCTGGGGAAAAGTACGGGGAAAGAGCTGGTTTCTGGGAACTCTGTGGCGGGCTCTTCAGAAGCGCCGCAAGGCTTCTCCCGAGGAAAGCTATACCGCTCGGCTGCTCGCCCGGGGCCCTTCCCGGGTGGGACAGAAAATTGGGGAAGAGGGCGTGGAAACTGCTCTGGCGGTGGCTCTCCAGGATAAGGAAGCCCTCCGATACGAGGCGGCGGATCTGCTCTACCACCTGCTGGTAGGGCTTATGGCTTCGGAAGTTTCTCTTGAAGAGGTTCTGACGGAGCTGGAATCCCGCCACACCCCTTCGGAACCCGATTCCGGAGGATCTGCCTCTTCTTCGGAGAAAAAGTAGCTAGGTTTTGCCATGAAATTCTTCCCAGGGCCAGAGAACCTTTCGTCCTTCCTTTTCTCTGAGTGCCAGAAGAATTTCTTCAAAACTCGGTTCTTCCAGAAGCATGCGGGAACAATTTTCTTTCTTGAGGCTTTTTAGGGAGTGGGAATCCGAAGAACGCACCACCGTACGCCTGGGAAGACGGGGTATCCACTCCCGGGCCTCCCGGGGGGAAAGTCTGCGGGAAAGCTCGACACCATCCGCCGGAAGATCTTCGGGGATGTCCCCGAGCACCGACACGTAGGAAAAAGACGCCCGATCCACGTGAGCAAGTATGGCAAATCCTCCGTGGTAATGCGTTTCATCTATCACCTGGTTCACGGAGTATTGCACTCCGTGAACCAGAAGAATTTTCTCTTCTCCGAGAATGTTGTTTTCTTCGTCCACATAGAGCTGCTCCCCGAAAATCTCGGAATCGTTGAAGATATCGAGAAAACCCTTCCGAAGCCAGTTTTGGAAAGATTCCGCGGCGTCCAGATCCGGAAAGACCGTTACCACGTGAATATCTTCCTCGGTTTGCACCTCCAGCCCCGGAAGCACTCGAAGGGGCTTCCCCTTGGCGGCTTGCATCACCGCCCTGACGTTGCCGCAGCTATTGTGGTCGGTAACGGCCAGGCATTCTATTCCCGAAGCTACCGCCTGCTCCACTATGTCCGGGGCCCCCATGTCCAGCCCTCCGCAGGGAGAGAGCACCGTGTGTACATGGAGATCCACCACATATTCCCGCAGGTTCCGATACACCGCTCTACCCCTCGAGGCCCAGGGCTCCCATGCGAGCACAAAGAGAAAAGGCGGATTCTTCGGAAACCCCCAGGGCGATTCCTTCCTGAGCACAGCGGGAAACCATCTGGGGGTCCGGAGTTTTTCCTCCTCCCACGATAATGCAGGGTATTCCCCGGAGCACCGCCACGGCAGCCACATTAAGGTGCCCCAGGATGGTGACCCAAGCGGCGGATTCCGGAGCGTTCCCCATGATGAAGCTCAGAAGATCTCCCGTGACTCCCCGGGAAAGCTCTTTTTCCTTATCTCCTTCGCAAAGAACTTTTACGGGAAGGCTGGCAAAAAGTTCCTGAATGGTCATTGTTCCTTATCTCCTCCTCGGGTTTGCATGGTATGTGGCAAATTTTGGGAAAGAGTGCCGATTTCGGAAGCCAGTGAGGAAATTTTCTCCCGGAGCTTAAAGATGCAGTCCGTGATTTCCGCTTTTCCTCGAACGATATCCTCCGCCAGAGCGAAACAGGAAGGTCTTCCGCAGGCACCGCAGTCGATGTGGGGAAGTTTTTCGTGCAGAGCATTGAGCTTTTTAAGCCGTGCCATGGCCTGGGGAAGATCCTCTCCCAGGGGAAGCCTGGAAAGGGGTTTCACTTCTCCTTCCAGACGCCATTTTCCGGATTGATAGTGATCGTGCAGAATCGTGCGGTACTCCTCGGAGATTTTCCATTCCACATCGATATTGCGAAGCCGGAGTTCGGAAAGAAACCGGGATTCTGCATTTCCTACCCCTCCGATACAACCCTGGGGACAAATACGGCATTCCACGTAGTCCAATCCTCGAAGGCGTCCGAGTTCGATATCCTGAAGAAGATCCAGAGTATTGCGCAGCCCCGAAACGGAAAGGGTACGAAGGGGTTTCTCCGAAAAGGCCTCCACGTGACGAGCCTCCCCTCCCCGCATGGCCCAGAAAAGCCAACGCATATTGTCTCCCTGAGGAAGGGGGTTTTTTACCTTCACCCCCGCTGCGAGAAGATCCCGGGCGACCTTTTTGATGGATACCGCATGAGAAAAAGCGCTTGCCGCTCTCCCCAGGGGAGAATGTACCATGGTGATTTTTGCAGGGCAGGGCACCATGAGGCAGAGTCTCGTATCGGGATTTTTTGCCTTCCAAAGCTGGGCCGCTACCTCCAGAGGATTTTCTGCAGGAACCAGCCTGCCGATGAGCTCGGGGCAGCGAACCTGGATGAGCCGGATTACGGCGGGACAGTAAATGGAGATCATGGGAAGCTGTTCGGGAGATGCCTCCTGAAGGTTTTGGGCAATGGCATAGGCTACCATGTCGAAGGCCAGAGGCACTTCCTCGGTGGCCATGCGAACTTCGAGGTTTTCCAGGGCATGGTATACCAGGGAAGGTTTCCAATAGGGGGCAAACTGAGCATGAAGAGTGGGATCCGCAATGAAGGTCGTACTTTTATGAGAACGCAAAAGTCCCCAATCGTCTTCATTCATGCTGAGAGCTTTTTTCTTGCACGTTCGAAGGCATTCACCGCAGTCGATGCAAAGCTCGGGAATCACGTTTACCACGCCGTGAATAACCCGGATCGCTTCAGTGGGACAAGACTTTATACAATTTACGCATCCTTCGCAGAGATTGTCGTGAGTTTTAATTCCTTTAAACGAGATGTTATTGTCCTCCATAACAGCAGACCTCACTTTAAGAAGACTGGACGTTATGGCAAAAGCTTCTAGAGCTTTTACCGTATGTATCTCTCTCGAGAATTTTCCCGGAGAGGCCTTTGTTTGCATGCTTCTTTACTCAAACAGTGCAACCGTCCTTTTCGGAGGGAGAGGAGAAGAAAAGGATAACCTTGATGGTAGTTCCCTTTCCCGGGGCGGTTTCTATCTGGAGATCATCCGCATTGCGCTTGATGTTCGGAAGCCCCATGCCCGCTCCGAACCCCATTTCACGAATATGATCCGGAGCGGTGGAAAATCCCTCCTGCATGGCAAGATTCACATCGGGAATTCCCGGCCCCTCATCCCGGGCGAGAAGCTCGATTTTTTCCTGATCGATGGAAGCCTGGAGGACTCCCCCGCCACCGTGAATAACCATGTTCATCTCCGCCTCGTAGGTGATAACTGCGGCTCGTTGACAGATCCTTGAAGAGGCTCCCAGCATTTTAAGGGTATCCTTGATCTGCATGGAGGCCTCCCCCGCCGCAAGAAAATCGTCCGCTTCCACGGAAAACTTGACGACGTAGGGAGAGGGCACGGGATCAGACTCCCCGGTCGGGTATTTCACAAGGGATGATGCCGGCACCGAAAAGGATGCCGCACGTTTCGTACATGCTCTTGCGTACCAGAATGATGGGGACACCTACTTTTTGGGCAAGCTCCAGAGTACTTTCCTGAGGACGCTTTCCCCGCACGAAAACGATGGCCGGAAGATCCATCATTTGAGCGGTACGCACGATCTGAACGTTTGTAAGCCCCGTGATGAGAAGAGAACCGGGCTTGGCAAAGGCAAGGACATCGCTCATCAGATCCGCTCCGTAGGCGTTCTTTACCTCCAGAGAATCCGCCAGATCTTCCCCGCACAAGATCACTCCATCCAGAAGCTTCACAACATCCCCGATATTCATTCTCATGCCTCCTTTTGGCATACTTCTCAAGGACACCTTCATAAGGCGCTCCTTACCTTTCGCTTCTCGAATTTCCTCGACATGTTAAAGATATCACAATTACTCGGGGAATACTGCCGATCGAACTCTGAATTCTTTTATAGGATCCCAGCCGGACCCGGAAGAAAGAAGAAGCGTCACGACTCTTCCCAGAGGTCGGTGGGTGCGAGGATTGATCGCGAGAATTTCCTCTCCGAAAGGGATATTACGAGCCTCCTCGAGAGTCTTGGCGAAAAGAGGTCCTGGCACTTCCGGGGCATTGTCCAGCCCCCAAACGAACCATGTTCCCAGGGCATAGGCCCGAGCCATAAGGGGCATGTGACGGGGGCGCTGGTGGAGAGCGAACCAAATTTTGCTCCGAAGTTCCCGGAGGGTGGGATCCCGATCGATCCGCCACTGCTGGGAGACTGCGTAAATATTGTGACGCATCTCCAACATGGGGTCCAGATCTCCCGCATGCCATAGTGTAAAGGGGTTTCCCATGGCCCGGAGGGTTCTCCAGAGATCGAGGGCCTCCATAAGCCCCATGACGTTTACCAGCACCGAGCCCCCCGCATGTTGTGCCTCCAGAAGGGCGGGGCGCATATCCCTATCCATGGCTCCGGCACTCCAGAGAGGTATGGGAATTCTTTCCTGCTGTGAAAGCACTTCTCCGAGATAGGTGGAGCTTCGGCGCAGCACCGGATCAAGACGGTCGGAGAACAAGGCGATTCCCGTTTTCGGAGCCGTGAGAAGAGGGGCAAGGTGGCCAAAGGAGGCCACCCGGAATCGGGAATAGAGATCCAGGGCAAAGATGTACTCCAAGGGAGGGCCATACTCCTGACGCAGGGAAATCTCTTCGCCGTACGCAAGAATCAAGGGGAGCTTCACTTCTTGATATACCCGGAGAAGCTCCACGTTATGGCTATCCGGGGCAAAGCTCAGGGCTCCCACAAGGGATTTTTCTTTCTTCCACTCCTCCACCCGGGGTTTGCCCAGGGGATAGAGATCTTCCCGGAGCATGGGGCCTTGGTAGACAAAGCGAATGTCGTGGTTTTGGGTTCCGTAGTGCCGTTCGTTTACCTCCTGAGCCACCATTTCGAGGGCGGCCCGGATGGAACTTCCTTCGTCACTCTCCCATCCCTCCGAAGGAGGATAGACGAAAATCTGCCAGAGCCATCCCTCTTCAAGAGAGCGATCCTTTCCGAAAGCCTCTCCCGAGAGAGGCCATACAAAGACGGTGCATAGCAGAATTCCCCATAATATCTTCTGAAACAACGGGATCCCTCCTGTCGTGAATTTTCGACCTTTCTTATCATACCCTACTTTCTCAGATCAAGTGTACCCCTCCTGTCCCGGTTGTTCTGATGAAGCATATCCGGAAGAATTCAAAGAATTCTTCCGCCCAAGGCGTTTCTAAATTACACGAAGCTAGGGCGGATTTGGGCTTGTTTACACAATCTTCCGGAAAACTGGGGTCTCCCCTGTGAGGGATGTCCGATCTCCTGTATCATATCCTTGTAACATTCTGAAGTGAGATTTTCAAACCACCTGAAATGGGGCTTATTCTATGATTTCCTTCGGGGCGGCGGTTCTTCTGGTGCTGGCTGTTTTTTTGGGTATCGGTATTTTCTCGGGAAAGAATACCCGGGGAGAAACCTTTTCCCTCGGGGGAAGGGCCCTCTCTTCCCGAGGGGTGGGGGGCATCATTCTCGGCGCTTTGGTAGGAGGAGCCTCCACCGTGGGAACCGCAGAAATGGCCTACGTTCATGGCTTTGCAGCCTGGTGGTTTACCCTTGGTGGAGGTTTGGGATGCCTTTTCCTGGGGCTTCTTTTCGCATCCCCCCTTCGAAAAACCCAACTTACCACAATTCCCCAGTTTCTCGCGGCCCGGTTCGGAAGAAACGTGGCACATACGGTGCTCCTTGCCACGGTAATGGGCACGTTCCTCTCCGTGGTGGCCCAATTTTTTGCGGGAATGGCTCTTTTACGCAACCTTTTTCCCCTTTCGGAATTTCGAAGCGTTCTTGTCATCGCCCTGCTCATTCTCGGATTCCTTCTCTTCGGAGGCCTTCAGAGCTACAGCGCTCTGGGGGAGGCAAAAACCCTTTTCCTTTATGGAGTATTGGGAATATGCGCCATAACGGCATGCGTCAAGGGGGCCCCCGAGGTAGATCTGCTTCGGATTTTCAGCCGCGAGAGTTCCTACGGCCTTCTGAGCCGGGGGATACTCAAGGATCTTTCTTCGGGATTTTCTCTCATTATCGGAGTTCTCAGTACCCAAATCTACATCCAGGCCCTTTACGCCGCCCAGGATGAAGGCACTGCCCGGCGAGGGGCTTTTCTCGGGGCGCTTCTCATGCCTCCCCTGGGAATTCTGGGCATTCTTATCGGCCTTTCGGTACGTTCCCTTGGAGTGGAGCTTCCTCCTTCCCAGGTACTCCCCTATTTTCTTACGACCTTTTTTCCTCCCTTCGTATCGGGGCTTCTCTGGGGAGGTATTCTCATTACCATTATCGGATGTGCCGCAGGGCTTTCTTTGGGAATGGCCACCAACGTGATACACGATCTTCTTCTTCCTCGGCTTCCCCGGAAAATGATCGAGAAGACCTCTCCCCTTCTTCTCGACAGGCTCGGAGTGCTTTTCATCGTGATCTGCTGTACCGGAGTGGCTTTGACCTCGGGAAACGCCTTTATTCTGCAATGGAGCTATATCAGCATGGGGCTCCGGGGAGCGGGTTCCTTTTTTCCGCTCTTTTTCGGAGTTCTCTTTCCCCGCTTTCTCCCCCCTCTTTGGGCCTTGGCGTCCTCCCTGGGAGGCATAGGAGGAACGTTGCTCTGGGGAGGTTTAGCCCGGCAGGGGGAAACGTCTCTTATGGTGGGCTTTTTTCTCTCCGGAACCATCGCTTTGGCGGGAGGAGTATGGCAATTCATACGAACTGAAAAAGGAGGGTTCCCGATATGACGTGGAGCGGCAAAAAACCAAAGGTTTTAGTAACTCGGAAAATTCCGGAAAAAGGATTGGAGCTTCTTCGAAGCCGGGTAGAACTGGATCTTTGGGATTACGACGACATTCCCATCCCAAAAGAGGAACTCTACGTAAGAGCTCCGGCTTTGGACGGCATCATTGCCCTTTTGAGCGACTCCATGGATGGAGCGTTCTTCCACAGGGCTCCGAACCTGAAAGTGGTGAGCAACTATGCCGTGGGATACGATAATGTCCAGGTAGATGAGGCAGCCAAGCGAAATATCGTGGTTACCAATACGCCCGATGTACTTACGGAAGCCACGGCAGACCTTGCCTTCGCACTTATTCTGGGGGCTTCCCGGCGTATCGGAGAGGCGGAACGCCTTATCCGGAAGGGCGAGTGGAAGAGCTGGGGGCCCACCCTTCTTCTGGGGCAGGATGTGTACAGGGCCTCTTTGGGGATCCTAGGGCTTGGACGCATAGGAAAAGCGGTAGCCCGGAGAGCCAGGGGCTTTTCCATGAAAATTTTTCATACCGGCCGGGCCCGAGAAGACGATGCCGAAACGGGATCCCGCTGGCTTCCTCTGGAGGAGCTTCTGGCTGCCTCGGATATCGTCAGTCTTCACTGCCCTCTGAACGAGAGCACCCGGCATATTATCAACCGGGAAACCCTGAACCTCATGAAGCCTTCGGCGGTTCTCGTGAACACCGGCCGAGGAGGACTCGTCGATCAGGACGCTCTCTACGAAGCTCTTTCCGCCAAGCGCATTGCCGCGGCGGGGCTGGACGTATTTGATCCCGAGCCTTTTCCGGCGAATCATCCGCTTCTTTCTCTTGAAAATGTGCTTGCCCTTCCCCATATCGGAAGTGCCAGCGTCGCCGCCCGGGAGGGCATGGCGGTGCTGGCGGCACAAAATCTTCTGGCGGTACTGGAGGGAAAGGAACCTCCCTGTCGGGTCGCTCCGTAGCGGCGGCGTTTCCGGTTTTTTTCATTTGGAGATCGGAGCGGCTCTCTGTGCCCGCCCCGATCTCCAGGTGTTTTCGAAAACATGCGACATGGCCCCCTGCTGCAGTCCGGAGAAAATATATACGCATTTGCGGAGCAGCCAAGGGCATCTTCTCTGGGGATATTACCCCTTACATTTTTTTCTTTTCTCTTTTTTTGTTATCCTTTCTGAGGTATCCTTTATTCAAATCTTTTGACCTCTCTTTTCCCGCACATTCAAGGAAGAGTCAAACATACACCGAAAATTGCACGCTTTTCTGAATACGACGACTTTCCCTCTTGATTGTTGACAATTTCAGTTATTACGTAAATAATGTCAACATATCCTACAAAGGAGGCCTTTTTATGGAGAAAAATACCTTTCTTTACGAGGGCAAGGCGAAGCGCATTTACGAAACCCCGGAACCTGAGGTGTATCTCATTGAATATAAGGATGATCTCACCGCTTTTAACGCAGAAAAAAAGAGCACCCTTGCGGGAAAGGGGCGACTCAATAACAGAATAAGCTCCTATCTCTTTACGTACCTTGAGAAAAAGGGCATTCCGAGCCATTTCATCGCCCAGGTTGACGAGGTGCGACATACCGCCAGAAAGGTAACCATTCTTCCCCTCGAGGTGGTGGTGCGCAACATCACCACGGGTTCCCTCTGTAAACGCCTCGGGGTGGAGGAAAACCTGTCCCTCCCTCGCCCTCTCGTAGAGTTTTACCTCAAGAACGATTCGCTGGGAGATCCCATTGTAACGGAGGACCATGCAGTTCTCTTCGGTTGGGCATCCCAGGAAGATCTTCAGAAAATGAAAGAGACGGCCCTCAAAATCAACCATCTTCTCCGGGATCTCTTCAAGGAAAAGGGTATTATTCTCGTGGATTTCAAGATAGAATTCGGCAAAACTTCTTCGGGAGAGCTCCTGCTGGCGGATGAAATCTCTCCCGATACGTGCCGCTTCTGGGACGAAAAGACTATGAAAAAACTTGATAAAGATCGTTTTCGCAAGGATCTGGGAGATGTTCTCGGAGCCTATCGGGAAATTCTATACCGTCTTACGGGAGAGGAGCTGTAACCATGACCTTTCGTGCCGAAATTATCATTACCCTCAAGGAAGGAGTTCTTGATACGGCGGGAAAGGCGGTTTCCCTTTCTCTGCGCCATCTGGGACATCAGGACATACGAGAGCTTCGGATAGGCCGGGTTGTCACCGTTATCCTGGATAGCCCTGACGAAGTTGCTGCCAAAGCTGCGGTGGAAGCTATGTGCTCGGACCTTCTCGTGAACGACCTTATCGAAGAGCACCGGTATTTCCTGGAGAAAATCTGAGATGCGTTCGGCGGTAATTATCTTTCCCGGGAGCAACTGTGATCGGGACGTTTTTCGAGCCCTGGAGGAGCATACCCGAGGATCCGTGGAATCCGTGTGGCATGCCGCCAAAGATCTTCCGGAAAATACGGATTTGGTGGTGCTCCCCGGAGGATTTTCCTACGGCGACTATCTGCGCCCCGGAGCCATGGCCGCCCGATCCCCCATTATGGAAGCGGTAAAGAACCATGCGGAACGGGGAAAGTACGTTCTCGGCATATGCAACGGCTTTCAGGTTCTCACCGAGGCAAGGCTTCTTCCCGGAGCCCTGCTTCCCAATAAAACCCTCTCCTTTATCTGCCGCCCCTGCTACGTGCGGGTGGAAACCACCGGCTCCCCCTTTACATCTTCTTATTCCAGGCACAAGGTGCTTCAGTTTCCCATCGCGCATCATGAAGGGCTCTATTTTCTTCCGGACAGGCAAATAGAGGATCTCGAAAAGAACGGTCAGATTATTTTCCGTTACGTGGATTCCAAGGGAGCTCTTTCGGATGAAAGCAATCCCAACGGTTCCAAAAACAATATAGCGGGGATCGCCAATGCCAAAAGAAACGTGCTGGGACTCATGCCGCATCCGGAACGAGCAAGCCATGCTCTTTTGGGAGGCACCGACGGCATCGGCATGTGGCACTCCATACAATCCTGGATTGAAGAAAGGGAGGGAAGATAAATTGGATTATTCCGATGTCGGCCTGAGCCGTGAAGAGTATGACGCCCTGGTGGAATTTCTTCGGCGAGAGCCGAACGAAACCGAGCTGCGCCTCTTCGGCGTTATGTGGTCCGAGCATTGCAGCTACAAATCCACCCGTCCCCTTTTAAAGCAGTTTCTTACGTCGGGCCCCACGGTGCTTCAAGGGCCCGGAGAAAATGCGGGTGTAGTGGATCTCGGCAAAGGTTGGGGATTGGCCTTCAAGGTGGAAAGTCATAATCACCCTTCTGCGGTGGAGCCCTATCAGGGAGCCGCTACGGGAGTGGGAGGCATTATCCGGGATATTCTCGCCATGGGAGCCCGGCCAGTGGCTTCTCTGGACGGTCTCTTTTTCGGTTCTCCCGAGGATCCCAGCAGTAACGCTCTTGCCCGGGGAATCGTGAAGGGCGTAGGAGGTTACGGTAATTCCGTGGGAGTACCCACAGTGGGAGGAAAAACCTTCTATCACGAAGGATACAGTAAAAACCCCCTGGTAAACGCTTTCTGCGCAGGAGTGGTGAAGCTGGAGAATCTCGTGAGCTCTCAAACCGCCAAGCCGGGACAGAAAGTTCTTCTTCTTGGTGCAAAAACCGGACGGGACGGCATAGCCGGAGCGGCCTTCGCATCGGTGGAACTCAACGAAGATACCCGGCAAAGCCGCCCCCAGGTACAGATAGGCGATCCCTTTACGGAGAAACGCCTTATCGAGTGCTGTCTGGAACTTCTGGAGCGAAAACTCATTGCCAGCATGCAGGACATGGGTGCTGCGGGAGTGCTTTCCTCTTCCAGTGAGGTGGCTTCCAAAAGCGGCGTTGGAATGATTCTCGATCTCGATAAAGTTCCCCAGCGAGAAACGGATATGCAGGGGTGGGAGATCGCACTTTCGGAATCCCAGGAGCGAATGCTTCTCGTGGTGGATCCTCCAAAGATCGACTCGGTGGTGGAAATTGCAGAAAAGTGGGATCTCGACTGTACGGAATTCGGCATAGTCACCGAAGCTGAAGAGTATATTCTCAGGGAAAAAGGGGCCGTGGTAGCCTCCCTGCCTCCGGACCTTATCGGAGGTAACGCCCCGGTAATTCATTGGGCCGCCCGGGAGCCCGAGGATCTCGGAGCACGCAGCATCACTCCCCCCATGGTGCCTCCGGAAAACTGGAACGAGCTACTGATTTCGCTTCTTCAGAGCCCTTCCTTGGGGAAAAAGAACTGGATTTGGGAACAATACGATTACATGGTGCAGACCAACACGGTGGAAGGCCCGGGGAAACCCGTAAGCGTGGTTCGGATTCCTCCTTCGGAAAATTTCGTGGCCTTTTCCATGGAGGCAGACCCCTGGAAATGCTTTATTTCCCCCTATGACGGAGGCGCGGAAACCGTAGCCAAGGCTCTCCGGTCTCTTGCCGTGGCGGGAGCCTCTCCCCTGGGACTTACGGACTGCCTGAACTTTCCCTCCCCCGAAAAATCCTCCCAATTCTGGGAGTTGCAGCAGTGCGTGGCGGGAATGGCAGAATGCAGCAAGGTTCTGGAATGTCCCGTGGTGTCGGGAAACGTAAGTCTGTATAACGAATACCCCGGAGGACGTATCCTCCCTACTCCCCTCGTGGTGGCTGCAGGCTTGCTTTCTTCCATAGACAGCTATATCCCTGCAGGAAACTGGAAACAGCATGACCGAATCTTCCTGGTGGGAGAGCTTGAGGCCGCCTTTGGCGGAACTCATTACGCCTATGCGAGAACGGGTTCTTTTTACGGGCCCCTCCTCCCCTTCAACCCGGAAAAGGAAAAAGACTTTTTCTCCCGAGCCCTGGAAACCGCTGCCAAGAAAGTCGCTACCAGCGGAAGAGCCGTCGCTGGCGGAGGTCTCGGAGTGGCTCTCGCAAAGGAGGTCATCGCCTGCGGCCTGGGGCTTCATGTGGCCATTACCGCCCCGGTACATCTCGAAGCTTTCTATTTCAGCGAGGGAGGCCCCCGGGCGATTTATGCGGTTCCTCCGGAAAAAGTGCCGGAGTTTCTCTCTATATGGAAAAAGTTCCCTCTCATGGAACTCGGCACGGTACGGGGAACGCATCTTCACGGTATGGGAGCTTTTAACATCCCCGCAGCGACTCTTCGGAAGGTTTGGGAGGAATAGCCTTTATGTGTGGAATTTTCGGAGCCTATTCTCCCAAGGGATCCTCGGTTCTCGAAGAAGTGTATCTGGGGCTTTACGCCCTACAGCATCGAGGGCAGGAGTCCGCGGGAATCGCCTGGAGCAATTCCGGCGGCACCATTGGCGCTATGAAAGGCATGGGGCTCGTTCACAAAGCCTTGGACCAAAACGCCCTGGCAGAGATGTCTTCCTTTGCCGCTATCGGACATGTACGCTACTCCACTGCGGGAGGATCCTTTTCTGCCAATGCCCAGCCTCTTACGGCCACCTATGCTCGAGGAGACGTGGCCATCGCTCATAACGGCAACCTTACCAATGCCAACGGAACCCGGCAGCTTCTTCAGAGCCGGGGAGCCATCTTCCAGTCCACCGGAGATACCGAGGTAATTCTGCATCTCATGGCTCACCAGTCTCACAAGCCTCCTCTGGACGCTCTTCTCTCTTCTCTTCGACGGCTCCGAGGAGCTTTCAGCCTTGCGGTGCTTTTGGGAAACCGCCTCGTGGCTGCCCGGGATCCCTGGGGATTTCGCCCCCTGGTTTTAGGAAAACGGGAAGATTCCTGGTACGTAGCTTCCGAAAGCTGTGCCCTGGATATTATCGGAGCGAAACTGGTGCGAGACGTTCGTCCCGGAGAGGTCTTGATTATCGACCACAAGGAAGTGCAATCCCTTACCATCCCCCATGCGGCATCACGGCAACATCTCTGTTCGTTCGAATACGTTTACTTCGCTCGTCCGGACAGCGTGATAGATGGGGTTTCCGTGTACAACGCCCGCAAAGAAATGGGACGCCGACTGGCAAAGGAGAACCCGGTACCGGCGGATCTCGTGACGGGCATGCCCGACAGCGGCACCATCGCTGCCATAGGATACGCCGAAGGAGCGGTAATTCCCTACGAAAAAGCGGTGGTCCGAAACCGTTACGTGGGGAGAACTTTCATTCAACCTACCCAACGGGTACGGGAGATCGGGGTGCGGATCAAACTGAACCCCATCGGAGAGATTATGCGGGATAAGGATGTGGTTATCGTGGACGACTCCCTCGTTCGGGGGACCACATCCAAGAGAATGGTTCGGATGATCCGGGATGCCGGAGCCACCAAGGTACACCTTCGCATCGCCTCCCCCCCGGTACGTTTCCCTTGCTATTATGGCATCGACACCCCCACCACCGAGGAACTTGTGGCGGCACGCATGGATCTTCCCGCTCTGGAGAAATTGGTGGAGGCAGATTCTCTCTCATACATTTCCAAAGAAGATCTTCTGGCATCTATTGGAATAGATCCTTGCCGCATGTGCACCGCCTGTTTTACGGGAGAATATATGGAGGAAAAAGATCATGAGCCTGAGCTATGAAAGTGCGGGAGTAAGCATTTCCAAAGGAAACGCCTGGGTAACCATGATTAAGGAAATTCTCCGAAAAAGCCCTCCCTCCCCAAACGTTATCGGCGGCATAGGGGGATTTTCGGGGCTCTACAGCCTTACGGACGATCTCTATCTTGCGGCGTGCTGCGACGGGGTAGGCACCAAAATGGAACTTGCCAAGGCCTGGGATGTCATGAATGGACTTGGGCAGGATTTGGTTGCCATGAACGTAAACGATCTTGTAACCTGTGGAGCCAAACCTCTTTTCTTTCTCGACTACCTCGCCTGCGGCGCTCTGGATGCAGCCCGGTACCGACCTATCATGGAGAGCATCATCGAGGCCTGCAAAGCTTGCGATTGCGCCCTTTTAGGAGGAGAAACCGCCGAAATGCCCGGAGTGTACTCTCCCGAAGGATTTGATCTGGCAGGATTTTCCGTGGGAGTGGTTTCCCGGGAAAAGGTGATTACCGGAGACCGGGTGATTCCGGGGGATCTTCTCGTGGGATTGCCCAGTTCAGGGGTACACAGCAACGGATTCAGCCTGGTACGAAAGGTGCTCGAACAGATTTCGGAACCCCGAAACCTCTCGATTCCGGGGGAACAATCCCCCCTTGAGGATTTACTCCTCCGCCCCACCCGGCTTTACGTGCGCCAGGCCCTGGAGGTACAGAAACACGTTTCTCTCAAGGCCATGGCCCATATCACCGGGGGCGGATTGGAAGAAAATATCGCCCGCATCTGCGGCCATTTTACCCCTCATGTGGACTATGCTTCCTGGGAACGGCCTCCTCTCTTTCGATGGCTTGCCTCTCAGGGAATTCCCGAAAGAGAAATGCGCTCGGTTTTCAATCTCGGCATGGGATTCGTTTTCGTCTGTTCCCCCAAGGAACGAGAGAAGCTTTTCGAAATTCTCGAAGAGCTTGGGGAAAACCCGTGCGTTATCGGGGAAGTCCGGAAAAACAACGATTAGCCCACATAGATGATTGCAGATAGAATCCAAGGGCGCTGATGTGCTGTCAATAAATTTTTACCAAAAAATGTGTAAAAGAAAGAAGGAGAAAACCTTATGAACCAGAACTCCTCTCACCCCTCCTCCATGGCCATTCTCATCTCCGGCAGGGGGTCCAACATGTGCGTTTTGGCAGATAAAATCGCTTCGGGAGAGCTTCCCGCGAACATCTCCTTCGTGGGAGCAGATCGAGAAAAGGCACAGGGTCTGGAAGCCGCTCGTATCCGTGGGCTTGCCACCCGAGTTTTTTCCTACGAAGAGCTCGGAAGGGAGCGGGCGGAAAACAACCTCATTCAGGCTCTTCTCGAAAGCGGTTCCACCTGGGTGGTACTGGCGGGATTTATGAAAATCCTCTCCGCCCGGTTTGTGGCGGAATTCGGAGGCAGAATCGTAAACATCCATCCGTCTCTGTTGCCCGCCTTTCCCGGAGTGGATGCCATCGGCCAGGCTCTGAAATACGGCGTCAAGGTTACTGGAGTTACCGTACATTTGGTGGACCGCAAGGTAGACCACGGTCCCATTTTGGCCCAACAGGCGGTATCAATTACCGACGGCATGGATCAGGAATCTCTGGAGCAAAACATTCATGCGGTGGAACACGATCTTTACTGGCGAACCCTTAAAAACCTCTTTGAGGGACGGTATGTGGAATATGGAAGGAGACGACAGCTCCATGAATAAGCGCCGCGCTCTTATCTCGGTCTGGAATAAAGAGGGAGTTCCCGATTTCTGTGCCTCTCTGGTGGAAGCGGGATGGGAGCTCGTTTCCAGCTCGGGGACCGCCAAGGCTCTGGAGAAAGCGAACCTTCCGGTAACCGAAGTGGAAGAACTTACGGGATATCCCCATATCCTGGGAGGGCGGGTGAAAACCCTTCATCCCGCTATTTTTGGTGGAATCCTTGCCCGCCGGAACCTTCCTCAAGACCTCCGGGATGTAGAAGAGTTTTCCATCCCCCTTTTCGACCTCGTGCTTTGCACGCTCTATCCTTTCGAGGAAAAGGCCAGGGAAGGCCATGAACTTTCAGTACTCCTTGAGCATATCGATATCGGGGGAGTGACTCTCATTCGAGGGGCTGCAAAAAACTATCCTCACGTCATCGTGCTTACGGATATCCGAGACTGTTCCACGGTACTCGACGAGCTCAAGGCTTATGGAGATGTTTCTCTTTCAACCAGGCAAACCTTGGCACTGAAGGCTTTTCGCACCACCTCGCTGTACGACAGCACTATTCTTGCAGGGCTTGGGGAAAGCCTTGGATGTTCCGAAGAATCCTTCGAGGAGGAGCTTTCTCTGGGACTCCGCAAGGCCGAAACGCTTCGATACGGAGAAAACCCGCACCAGGAGGCGGGGCTCTATTTATCTCCCCTGAAGGAAGTTCCCTGGACCCTTCTGGGAGGGAAACCTCTTTCCTATAACAATATTATAGATCTTGATGCGGTTCTTCGAGGGGCAAGCCTCTTTTCGGGAGATTGTGCCTGTACCATCGTGAAACACACCACTCCCTGCGGCATCGCCCTGGGGAAGAACCCCACAGAGGCTTTTGAAAGAGCCCATGCCTGTGATTCCGTCTCTGCTTTTGGAGGTGTGGTAAGCTTTACCCGTTCTCTGAACGAGGAGACCTGCCGAATCCTGGGAGAGTATTTTCTTGAAATCCTCGTAGCCCCCGATTTCGCCCCTGAAGGATTGACATATCTTCGGGAGCGTCGTCCCAATTTGCGGATTCTTCGATGGCAGGGAGGGCGCCTGAGCTCTCGGGAAATTCGCAGCACCTGGAGCGGTTATCTGGTCCAGCAGGATTGCCTTCCGGAACTGCCCGCCCCCGGAAAAGGCACCTGGGCAGGAGCGGAACGGCAAGATCTCTGGGAAGACCTCCTGTTCGGGTGGAAGGCCGTAGCTCTCTGCAAGAGCAATGCCATAGCGGTGGTAAAAGACGGAGAGACCCTGGGCATGGGGCGAGGTTTCACCAGCCGGGTGGATGCGGTTACCTGGGCCCTGAAGCAGGCGGGGGACAAAGCTCGGGGAGCGGTGCTCGCTTCGGATGCTTTCTTCCCCTTTCCCGACAGCGTCGAAAAGGCCGGAGAGGCTGGAATTGCAGGAATTATACAACCCGGAGGTTCCAAGAAGGATGCCGAGGTTATCCAGGCGGTGGAACGCCTTGGAATGAGTATGTTCCTCAGTGGATGGCGTACTTTCCGACATTGATCTCGAATTATTATCATCGGTAGAGAGCCGGAAAAACAGAGATTTTGCGGAAAAATCAAAGCCCCCACCCCCTGGATGCCGGGGGGAAGACATTTTTACAGAGTAACGTGTGAAAATGCCACACCAGGAATGATTCGCAAGTCACGTAGATTGTAAAGGAGGAAGCCAACATGAAAGTACTTCTTCTCGGGGGAGGGGGCAGGGAGCACACCCTGGCCTGGGCCCTCCATCGCTCGCCTCACGTAAGTTCCATCTACTGTGCTCCGGGGAATGCGGGCATAGGAGAGATCGCCACCCTTTACGACGTGGACCCCGCCCAGGGAGAGGAAGTTCTCCCTCTGGCGAAGGAGATCGACCCGGATTTCGTGGTGATCGGCCCCGAAGGCCCTCTGGTATCGGGAGTTTCGGATCTTCTTCGCCAGGCAGGATATCCGGTATTCGGTCCCGGCCGGCAGGGAGCCCGTTTGGAGGGAAGCAAGGCCTTCTCGAAAACCTTCATGGCTTCTCATGGCATCCCCACAGCTCCTTTCGACATCTGCACTACCATGAAGGAGGCCGTGGAGGCTCTCGAAAAAAGAAATGCCCCCTATGTAGTGAAGGCGGATGGACTGGCGGCAGGAAAGGGAGCTTTTCTTCTCGATTCTCTTGAGGAGGCTAAGAAAACCTGCGAATACCTTTTAGTGCTTCAAGGACTCGGAGAAGCCGGAAAGACGTTGGTCATCGAGGATTTCATTCCCGGATGGGAAGTAAGCATTCTTGCCCTTACGGACGGCAAAACCGTTCACATTCTTCCTCCTTCCCAAGATCATAAAAGGGCTTTCGATGGAGACAAGGGGCCCAATACGGGGGGCATGGGGGCCTATACTCCGGTACCCCAGCTTACCCAGGGAATGTTTGAAATCATTCGGGAACGTATCGTACTTCCTACCGTGGAAGGGCTTCGGAAGGAAGGCATTCCCTTTTGCGGGGTTCTCTACGCAGGAATCATGATTTCCCAGGGAAACCCTTACGTGTTGGAATTTAACGTTCGTTTTGGAGATCCCGAAGCCCAGGTAGTGATTCCCTCTCTTGACGTGGATTGGGGACACGTTCTCCATGCCTGTGCCACGGAAACTCTTGAAGAAATCTCCTGGCCCTCCCGAAGCGATGCCGTGGCCGGAGTGGTTCTCGCCTCTGGAGGCTATCCGGGGAGCTACGAAAAAGGCAAAATCATGAATGGACTCGAAGAGGCTGAAGCTCTCGATGGAGTACTTCTCTTCCACGCCGGCACCACTCTGGATAACGAAGGACACGTGATTACTGACGGCGGCAGGGTGTGCACCGTCAGCGGCCAGGGAGGGAACCTGGCGGAAGCCATCTATCGAGCCTACTCGGGCGTGAAGTTGATTGATTTCGACAAAAAACAGTATCGTAAAGATATCGGATACCGGGCCTTGAAGCACCGTCCCCAGGTAGGAGTAGTACTGGGTTCTGCCTCGGACCTTCCCAAGGCGGAGGAGGCCCTTAAAATTTTCGAACAGTTTCGAGTATCCTATGAAATTACCGTGGCTTCCGCTCACCGCACCCCTCGAGAAGTAGCCCGGTATGCCGAGGGAGCCGAGGGCCGCGGTATTCAGGTGCTCCTCGCTTTTGCAGGTCTTTCCGCAGCTTTGCCGGGGGTGTTGGCGGCTCATACCCTTTTGCCCGTCTTCGGAGTTCCCGTGGATGCGGGCACCCTGGGAGGCATGGATGCTCTTCTGGCAGTGACTCAGATGCCTCCCGGAGTTCCCGTGGGATCCCTGGGCATTAACGGAGGAAGAAATGCGGCTCTTCTGGCCTGCCGTGTTTTGGCTCAAAAAAACGAGGAACTTCGGGAGCAGCTTATCCGGTACAACCAAGATGCGGCAGAAAAGGTTTTTACTTCCCGGGAAAAGCTCGGCACTCATCCACAGCCCCCTCAGGATGCTTTTCTTGGCTAATCCCACGCTCTACAGAAAATGGTCCGCCCTTCTCCGGGAGGAGTTCGGCACTCGGGTTCACAAGATATCCCTGGACCTGGGCGCCGGTTGCCCTCACCGGGAAAATCTCCGAAAAGGAGGATGTATTTTCTGTGATTTCCGAGGCGGAGGAACCGGAGCCCTCCTCCAGGGAATTTCCCTGGAAGAACAGATTCGGCGAGGGGCATCCATAGCCATAAATCGTTTCAAGGCAAAGAAAGCGATTCTCTACTTTCAAAGTTACTCCGCCTCCAACCTTCCCATTTCCAGGCTTCGAAAGGAAATCGAAACGGCCCTCCAAGAAGCATCCAAGTATCTCCCCGTAGTGGGCCTTTCCTTGGGAACCCGGCCCGATCTCCTGCCGGAAGAATTTTTTTTCTTTCTTCAGGAACTCACGGAACGGGGATTGAAAACCTGGCTGGAACTTGGCGTTCAAACTACTCAAGAAGAAGGACTTCTTTTCCTCCGTCGGGGACATACCCTTAATGCGGCAGAAGAAGCCCTGCGTCGGGCGTCTTTCTGGCCGTCGCTGCGCCTTTGCGCCCATTTGATCGCGGGCATTCCCGGGGAACCCGAAGACCAACTTCTTCGCTCCATTCAGTGGCTCGTGTCTCGGGGAATTTTCTCTTTCAAATTTCACCCTCTCCACGTCCTTAAAGATACTCCTTTAGAAGAGCTTTACGAAGAGGGCACTTTTGTTCCTCTTTCTCTGAAAGAATATGCTCGAAGGGTGGCCGGAGCACTCCACGCATACCCGGAGATAGTAGTACAGCGCCTTACCGCAGATGCCCACCCTCCCTTTCTTGTGGCTCCCCGCTGGATGGAAGATAAACCCCGGGTGGTGCATGAGATCGAAAAAACCCTTAAAGAACTTCACGAAAAAACAGACATGGAGCCCCTCTCGTAAAGAAGGGCTCCATGTCTTTACATTTTTTACTCAGTCCCGATTTTTTACTCAGGATACCTTGGGAAGATCAATTTCGTTCTCGCTTTTGGCGATCACCGTAGCCACACAGGCATCTCCCGTAATATTGAGAGCTGTCCGGAACATGTCGAGCACCGCATCGATTCCGGCGATCAAGGCTACACCTTCCAAAGGCAGTCCTGCCTGGGTAAGCACCAGGGTGAGCATGATAAGCCCTGCTCCGGGAACTCCGGCAGTTCCGATGGAAGCGAGGGTGGCGGTAAGAATAATGCTGATCTGCATGCTGCTGGTAAGTTCAATGCCGAAGGCCTGGGCCACGAAGAGAGCGCACACTCCCTGATAGAGGGCGGTTCCGTCCATGTTGATGGTGGCTCCCAAAGGCAGCACGAAGGAAGAGATCTTCTCGGAAACTCCCATGTTCTGAACGCACTCCATGGTCACCGGGAGCGTGGCGGAGCTCGACCGGGTCACAAAACCCGTGAGAGTGGCCTCTTTGACTCCTCCAAAGAACCAGAAGGGAGACTTTCTGGTAAAAATGGTGACCAATCCCGAATAGATTACCACCGCATGGATAATACATCCTCCGGCTACAGCGAGAATAACCTTGCCGAAGGGAAGAAGCACGCTTGCTCCATACTGGGATACCGTTACCGCAATAAGAGCAAAGACACCATAGGGAGCGAAGAGCATCACCATATGAGTAACCTTATACATAACGTCTGCGGCGGATCCCATAACATCCACCACGAACTTGCCCTTCTCTCCCGCAAGAACTGCGGCAATACCGAAGAAGATGGCGAAAACAATTATCTGGAGCATATTTCCGTCCGCAAGAGCCTTGATAGGATTGGTGGGGAAAATGTTAACGATAACATCCACAAGCCCTTTGGGGGCAGACTGGGCTTTGGATTCCATGGAAGCCACCTGAGATTTGATGGTTCCTTCTTCGATCTGGTATCCCTTGACTTCAGCGGAGATAACTTGTCCCGATACGTCTCTCTGGAGGTTCATACCTTCTCCGGGTTTAGTGAGGCTTCCAATGCCAAGACCTATGGTAATGGCTACTGCGGTGGTGAGAAGGTAGAGGATAATGGTTTTCAAGCCTATTCTTCCGAGGGTCAGAGGATCCCCGATGGAGGCAGTTCCCACTACAAGGCTGGTAAAGACAAGGGGAACGATGAGCATTTTAAGCAGGTTCACGAAGATAGTTCCCAAGGGTTTTACCACCGTCACCTTATCTCCCAGCAAAAGCCCCGCTCCCACACCCAACACAAAGCCTATGGCGATTTTCCAAATTAACGGAATTCCTTTTTTCTCCTTCAACGATAATTCCTCCTTATGAATGGTGTTTGTTGTTGCTTTGCGTGCAATCTCGCCCCTCTCGCTTCATGTACAGTCATCCTCACCCCCCTTTTTATCCTTCTGAAAGATTTTTTATGTCAAAGTTTTTTTTGCTGCGAAAGCAGGAGAATTTGTTTCGCTCACGTTGTCTATAATACGCATTTTTTCTTTCAAAAACTAGTCTCTCTTCAAAATTTTAACGATTAAAAATAAATTTAAAAAAGAAACTGCGCGAAAATAATTTTTCCTCTGAAAAAGTCATTCTTCCAAATACCCTGCGATGGTATAATGGAATAGCTTTAAAATACTGCAAATGCAAGCATGAAAGAAAAATTCTCTGAAAGGGATGTCGTCTTTTATGGAAAATTGCGGAGAAAAATCGGATTGTATCTGTTTGAAGATGCTTGATACGGCATCGGAAAAAGAGATAGAGGCTCTTTACCGGGATGCGGGATGGTGGCAGAATGATTGGGATTCTTCCTTTATCGCTCCCATGATCAGGGGGAGCTTCCTTTTTGCCGGGGCCTTTTTCCAAGGGCGCCAGATCGGCATGGGGCGAGCCCTCTCAGACGGCGTAAGTGACGCCTATATTCAGGATGTGGTAGTCTTAAAGGAATTCCGGGGAAAAAAGATCGGCTCCCGAATCACCGTGTTTCTCGTGGAGGAACTTCAACGACGAGGAATCGACTGGATAGGTCTCATAGGAGAACCCGGAACCAAAGATTTTTACGAACGTCTCGGTTTTCAAGAAATGAAAAACTTTATTCCCATGAGGTTATCATGAAAAATATATTTTCTTGGAGCTCCCTCGAAATAGATCATAAAAATGTTTTCCTGGAACACCTCCCCCCTCGGGGATTTCTAAGCTGTGAATATAGCTTCGCAAATCTTTTTTTATGGGGGGATTCCTATCCTGTGGAATGGGGACTCTGGAGAGAAAAGCTGGTGCTTTATTCCCTTCCTCAGGATTATCTCTTTCTGCCGGAACATGAAAACTGCGCTCCCGAAGAACTGGAAGAACTTTCCCGGATTGCCCGGGAAGAGGGCAAGAGTGGCAATATTTTCTTTCTAAAAGAGGACTATGTGGCATCGAGAAAATCTCTCCTGGAAAACCGGTTTATTCTGGAGTACCACAGAGATTATGCCGATTATATTTATCGGTCGGAAAAACTGGCCCATCTCAAGGGCGCCAAGCTTGCCAAACGAAGAAATCAGATAAATCAGTTTTACAAAAATAATCGACACGTGCGATGTATTTCCCTGCACCCGGAGCTCTATGCAGAATATACTCCTCTTTTGGAACGGTGGACCCGAGGGAAAAAAACGTACGAGGCCTCACAGATCGCAGAGGAGCGGAAGGCTCTCTGCAGGGCCTTTCGGTTTTACGAAGCTCTGGGGCTTCAGGGCTTGGTGCTGTATGCGGGAAACCATGTGGCGGGGCTCTCTATCTTTAGCAAGTGTAACGATGATTTTGGACTGGTTCACTTTGAAAAGGCGGACATCCGTTACTCCGGGGCTTATCAGGTTGTCAACAAGGAAGTAGCGAAAATTCTTGAGACACAGTGCCCTTATATAAATCGGGAACAGGATCTGGGCATTCCCGGACTGCGCCACGCCAAGGAGTCGTATCTCCCGGACCATCTTTTGGGAACCTATTTTCTCTATCCGAAAAAGTCAAACTGACCCGTCCGAAAATACGAATAACTTGAGGAATAGCGCGGGAATTTTTCCTTCTCTAGAAAGTTGTTGCAAGGAGGAGAATCGGGGTTTCGTTTTCCCTCCTTGCAATATCCCTCAAAAATCAGTTTTTCAAAACCGCTGTCAGAAGAGGTTCTCCAAGATCTATCCTGCCCTCCCGGAGAATTTCCCAGCTCTGAATTCTTTCCATGTTGGTGAAAACCACCGGAGAGAGCAACGAGGGAGCATGTGCTTGGATATAGTCCAGATCAGCAGTGATAAGCTTGTCTCCCGAGTGTACCCGATCACCTTTTCTAACGTGGAGAGTAAAACCCTTTCCCTGAAGTCCCACAGTTTCGATGCCCACATGAATCAAAACCTCGAGTCCTTCGGGGGATCGTATCCCCAGAGCATGTCCCGTAGGAAAGAGCGCTACCACCTCTCCTTCAAGAGGAGCGCAGACAGTTCCCTCCTCGGGGAGGAGAGCCAACCCGTCTCCCACCATTTTTTGAGAAAAAACTTGATCCGGCACTTCTTGGAGAGAAACGACAACTCCTTTCATAGGAGCTAAAAGGTGAATTTTCTTCTCCGGCCTCGCCACGGAACCATCTCCTTTTCTTTAGAAAAACACATGTTCAGGAAGTATATTTTTTGGGAAGAAGGTCATCCCCCGCCGCCTCCATCCGGGAAGCGGCGCCTTTGTCGAGAATACACGTGACATCGGGATGCAGCTGTAATATGGATGCGGGAAGCTCGGGTATCACTTCTCCCCGGAGAGCTTCGTAAATAGCACCTGCTTTGGAGGCTCCGCTTGCGAGGAGGAGAATCTTTTTGGCCTTCATAATAGTTTTGATTCCCATACTGAGGGCAAAGCGGGGAACTTCCTCGAGAGAGGGAAAGAATCGGGCGTTTGCCCGAATGGTACTCTCCTGAAGTTCCACGAGATGGGTTCCTCCTTCGAATTTTTCGTCGGGCTCGTTGAAACCGATATGCCCATCCACGCCAAGCCCGAGAATCTGCAAATCGATCCCTCCGGCATTTTCAATGGCCCTGTCATAAAGGCGGCACTCTTCTTCCACGTTTTCTGTGGTTCCCCGAGGGATGTGCCACTGTTCTTCCTTCATGTTGATATGCTGGAAAAAATTTTGCTTCATGTAAAAATGATAGCTATAAGGGCTTTCTTCGGAAAGACCGTGATATTCGTCAAGGTTGAAGGTGGTAATGCCGGAAAAATCGAGATCCCCCGCCCAGTACATGCTGATGAGCATGCGGTAGAGCCCCAGGGGTGTATCTCCCGTGGCAAGCCCAAGAACGCTGCGAGGGTTCAATATGATCTGGCTTGCCACGATATAGGCAGCTCTACGGCTCATATCCCGATAGGTATCTGAAAGAACGATTCTCATAACGTTCCCTTTCCGCCTTTTTTAGAAAAAACTTCTCGTCCCTCCACAAGAGTTCGCTGTACCTCCAGAGAAGCATCAAGAAATACGAGATCGGCCTGGGCTCCCCGGGCAATACGTCCCTTGTGAGGAAGCCCCAGCAAATTTGCGGCATTTGCTGCAGTGAGTCGTGCCATCAAGGGAAGAGATAATCCTCCAAAATAATATACGTTCCGAAAAGCCTGATCCAAGGTAAGCACGCTCCCCGCAAGAGTTCCATCTGGGAGTCGTGCTTCTCCTCGGGAAACCCGAACTCTTTGCCCTCCGAAATCATACTCTCCTTCACCAAGCCCTGCGGCCCTCATGGAATCAGAAATAAGAATGATCTTTTCCGAGGATTTCATTCGTATCAAGAGATCGAAAAAAGCAGGGTGTACATGCACACCATCCGCGATAAGCTCCGCGTAGAGCGTGCTTTTAAGAACCCCTCCCACTATTCCGGGATCCCGATGATGGATGGGGGGCATACCGTTGAAGAGGTGAGAAGCCGAAGACGCTCCATACTCCTGGGCCGTAAAGACATCGTCATAGGAACCTCCGGTATGGCCCAGAGAAAGCCGAATTCCCTCCCGCACAAGGGCGGAACAAAATTCCCCCTGGGGATCTTTCTCCGGGGCATAGGTGACGATCCGGATATCATCTTTTCTTTCGAGAACCCATTCCGTCATGGGATCCCGAATATCCCGAGGATTCTGGGCACCCTTGTACCGGGAAGCGATGAAGGGCCCTTCCAGATGCACGCCGAGAATGGATGCCCCGGGGACTCCCTCGCGTCGGCATTTGCGAATCGATGCGAGGGCTTTGTCGATAGTTTCCAGGGGCATGGTCATGGTGGTAGGGCAAAAGGAAGTCACTCCCCGGGAAGCGAGAAAGGAAGACATTTCTCCAATCCCCCGGGGGTCTGCATCCATGACATCCCACCCTAAAGCTCCGTGGGTATGGATGTCTATCATGCCGGGGAGAACATAAGCTTCCTGGGCATCGTAGACAATAGCATCCAGAGGAAGACCGTCTTCTCCTCCCTGGCGGATCTCTCGAATTCGAGTGTCGTGAAGAATGACGCCAGATTCGAGAATACGATCTTCCAGAACAATGCGTCCATGTATGATAGCCTGAAGCATATGATTCTCCCCTCGATCTTTCTGCATGATCATCAAAAAATACGGGCTACTTCATAAGCACTTTTATAGCATCCGCCAGAATTTCAGCCTTGGTGCCCACCACCACCTGCATGGTATTTCCCTTGGAACGCAATACTCCCGTACATCCCAAAACCTTGAGAGGCTCATCGGTTACTGCGGATGCATCCTTAAGAACCAATCGGAGCCTGGTAATGCAGGCATCAAGGCTTTCCACGTTTTCTCTGCCTCCCAGAGCCTTAAGATATTCCGCCGCAAGGCTTTCCACGGAACGTCCGCCTTCGCTGGAAGGAATCTCTGCCGTTTCGAGCTCCACCCTTCCCGGAGTGGAAAGGTTGAAGGTCCGGATAAACCACACGAAAAGGAAATAGTAGACAACTCCGAAGAGAAGCCCCAGAGGAATGAGAAGCCATCCCTTGGTGGCCAGCCCCATATTGAGGAAATAGTCGATGGCTCCCGCAGAAAACCCAAAACCGTGATGTACTCCCAGAATGTTGCAGACCGCCAGGGCCACCCCAGTCATAAGGGCATGGAATACGTAGAGTACCGGGGCGAGGAACATGAAGGCAAATTCAATGGGCTCCGTAATGCCCGTAAGGAAGGAGGTAAAGGCCACACTGAAAAGAACTCCCGCAATGGCCTTCTTGTTTTCTTGCCGGGCGGTGGCGTACATGGCGAATGCAGCCGCAGGAAGTGCGAACATCATGATGGGATAAAACCCGGTCATAAATACTCCCGCAGAAGGATCCCCCGCAAAGAAGCGACTGAGATCTCCCGTGACAACCTGCCCCGTGGCAGGGTCCGTAAAAACCCCGAAGACGAACCAGACCATGCTGTTCAATACGTGATGGAGCCCTACGGGGATGAGAAGGCGGTTCAAAAATCCAAACATAAAGGCCCCGGTGGTTCCCGCCTGAATAATCCATTCTCCCGTAGCATGAATGACATTCTGAATGGGCGGCCAGGCATAACCAAAGAGAAGAGCCAAGAGGATACTGAATCCCGCGGTAGCAATGGGAACAAATCGTTTGCCTCCGAAGAAACCGAGAAAATCGGGGAGCTTCACGTTGTGGAACCGATTATACATGGCTCCTCCGAGAAGCCCCGAGATGATCCCTGCGAGAACTCCCATGTTGATACCATCGTTTATGGTTACCACGGCACTCGTAAGAGTAAGGTATCCCACAGCCCCCGCGAGGCCTGCGGCGCCGCCGTTATCGAAGGCCATGCCGATGGCCACACCGATGGCGAAAATAAGAGGAAGGTTGTCGAAAATAGCCCCTCCGGCCTTCATGATAAAAGGTATATCGAAGACATCCGGAGCCCCCAGCCGAAGCAGGAGAGCCGCTGCAGGGAGCACCGCCACGGGAAGCATAAGGGCCTTCCCTAGTTTCTGAATCTTTCCGAAAAACTTCATACCTCTTTTCCCCCTCCGTTAAATAAAGTTTTGCGTATGTACCTATACTTCAAGAGACATCTCGTATTTAAAACGCTTTCCTCGATACAGACACTTGGTATATTCCACGATCACCTCCTCTTCCACCCAGGTTTGACGCTGAAAGAGCAAAATGGGCGTATTAGTCTCCAGGAAGAGGGCGGAAGCTTCGAATTCCGAAGCCAATACGGGCTCTATGGTTTGTTTTGCCCGAACAAGCCGATAGTCGTATTCCTTTTGTAAAATCCTGTAGAAGGAATCACCCTCAAGACGTTCCCGGGTAAAGCCCGGAAAGAGGTGAACGGGCACCCAGGCATGCTCAAGGGAAAAAGGTTCTTCTCCCACAAAACGGCGACGGAGAAAATAAAAAACCCGGGCATTTTCCCGGGGAAGGTTCAACCGCTCCCGGATGCCGCGAGTAGCTTCTTCGCTGCGGAAATCTATAATTTCCGTACGAAAGGTAAGGCCCATATCCCGGAGATTTTCGGAAAAACCCGTAATCTTGGAAAAAGTACACGGTGGTTTGGAGGGGGCCACAAAGGTGCCCTTTCCCTGCTCCCGGTAAAGTACTCCTTCGTTTACCAGGGTACTGATGGCCTTTCGGGCGGTCATACGACTGATATGGAGCTTTTCACAGAGTTCCCTTTCCGAAGGAATGACATCCCCCGCCTTATACACCCCGTCATCCACCAGAGCGAGAAGTTTCTCCTTAAGTTGATAGTAAAGGGGCAAGGGACTCTTACGCTGAAGCTGCTTCATTCCGGCACCCTCTCTTGTTATGCTGTTGTTATGTGGTATATACCACATAACAACAGCATAACACCCCTCCTTTGGAAGGTCAAGCAAAGGGCCCTCCTTCGAAGGAGGGCCCTTTGCTTTTTTCTTCAGGAGAATTTTTCCAAAAGTTCCGGTCTATGCGGGAGAAGAAATTCTTTTCTTTGCCGCCCCCCACCGCAGGAAGAAGTAAACTCCGAGAACCGCAAGGGCAAGGCCCTTGAAGGTGGGACTGGGGAGAAATGCTAGAAAGGATACCGCCACAAGGCCAATTCTCTCGGGAATTCCCAGAGAACTGAAACACCACCCTTGAGCTCCCATGGCAAGCCCCAGGATTCCCATGAAACTCGCTCCCACGAGAAGCAGAAGACTGAAGACTTCCACGTTCTGAAGGAGTATAGCGGGAGTGTAAATAAAGGTATAGGGAAGGAGGTAGGCCACAATGGCAATGGAGGTGGCGGTTATACCGGTTTTTGCGGGGCTGCCTCCGGCAATACCCGCTCCGGTAAAGGCGGCGAGACAGACCGGAGGCGTAAGATCCGCCATGATACCGAAATAGAAGACAAACATATGCGCCGCCAAAGGGAGCACGTTCATCTTGATGAGTGCCGGAGCTATGATGGTGCTTGTCACGATATAGTTGGCCGTGGTGGGAAGCCCCATGCCCAATACAAGACAGGCTATCATGGACATGATGAGTGTGGGAAGAAGCTTTCCTCCTGCGAGCTCTACGATGTTATTCGAGATGGTAAGGCCTAGGGCGGTAAGGGAGGATGTCCCTACCACAAGCCCTACAAGGGCACAGGCGAGGGCCACACCCAAAGCTCCCCGAGCTCCTTCCTCGAGAGCTTTCAGGATTTCTTGAATACCCATTCTCGTGTGGCTCCGGATCATGCTCACCAGCACCACCGTGATAATTCCCCAAAAAGCCGCAGAAAGGGGGGTGTAGCGGCGCAGGAGCATAAAAACAATCACAAGAAGAGGAATCAGAAGATGTCCATCCTGAAGAAAAACGTTCTTTGCACTGGGAAGTTCCGAAGGATCAAGCCCCTCGAGGTTGCGTTTCTTTGCCCGGATATGGACATTTATAAAAAGCGCCGAGTAATAGAGCGCCGCAGGAATGATCGCCGCCGCTGCAATGGTAAGGTAGGATATTCCCAAAAACTCGCTCATAATAAAAGCCCCGGCCCCCATGATGGGAGGCATAAGCTGCCCTCCCGTGGAAGCGCAGGCTTCCACGGCCCCCGCATATTCCGGCTTGTACCCCACCCGCTTCATGAGTGGAATGGTAAAGGCCCCCGTGGTAGCTACGTTGGCTACGGAAGATCCGTTGATAGTTCCGAGAAGCCCGGATGCAACGATGGCCACCTTGGCAGGCCCTCCCGGAGTATGTCCTGCTATGGCCAGGGCAAGTTCGTTGAAAAACCGGGCTCCTCCACTTTTCGAAAGAAAGGATCCGAAGAGAATGAACATGAACACGAAGGTGCTGGAAACTCCTAACGCAACGCCGAAGATGCCTTCCGGAGTAAGGTACATATGCTGCACTATCCTGGAGACGGAATACCCCCGATGCATGAAAAGTCCCGGGAAATATCTTCCAAAGTAGCAGTATACGAGAAATATTAACGCCAGAGCGGGAAGCACCTTTCCGACGATCCGACGTCCTGCCTCGACCAACAAAATTATGGTGCCTATTCCCAAGTAGAGTTCGTAGTACAGAGGACGAGCTCCCCGGTTGGCAATATCTCCGAAAAAGAGAGCTATATAGGCAGCTCCCACACCGGCAGCGCAGGCAAGGAGCCAGTCATACCACGGTGTGCTTGTGCGGCTTGCGTTTTTCGATGCGGGATAGAGGAGAAAAACCGCCACTATGGCAAACATAAAATGTACCGCCCGATGGATGGATGTGGGAAGAAGCCCTATACCCGCAGTATAGAGGTGAAAAAGGGACATGGCAATAAGCCACCCGGAGACAAAAAAACCCTGGAAGCCCGAAAGAGTACGATACCGGCTTTCGGCATCGTATTTCTCCACAAGACGCTGTACGTCTTTTTCGGAAACGACTTCCTCGACATTCTGGTTGTATAATTCCTGGTTTCCCATGGATCTATCCTCTTTCATGACGCAAACCTCCAGACACAAAAATACGGGGGTGGCAAAAAACACCGCCCCCGTGAAAAAATCTTTAATTCTACTGAAGAACTCCAACCTCTTTGTAGTATTTCTCCGCCCCGGGATGCAGGGGAATAAGAATCTGTTTTACGTTTTCGGGGGTCATGCTCTCAAGCCTTGTGGAAACCGCAAGGATATCGTCCTTGTTTTCAAAAAGAGCCTTGGTCATTTTGTAAACCAGCTCTTCATCCACACTATCCTTGATAGCTACGATATTCCAGCTTGCATAGGTTTTTACGGGATCCGGCTGTCCTTTGTAATATCCTGCAGGGATTTCGAAGGGAACCCAGTAAGGGGTTTCTTCCGCCACCAGGGCCACAAGTTCATCCGAAACATCAATAAACTCTACCAGTCCAAGAGTCGTGGGTTCCACCACTCCAGCCATTCCCAAGGAACCTACCATAATCGCCGCATCGATACGCTTATCTCCAAAGGCTCTTCCGGTATCACCCACACCGAGATTTTCCGCCGTGATGTCCTTTTCGGGATCAAGGCCTGCTATTCGAAGAAGCTGTTTGGCTGTCACTTCGGTGCCGCTTGCCACGGCGCCGATGGAAACCCGTTTGCCTCGCAGGTCTTCCACGGACTTAATGCCGCTTCCCTTGGCCACCATAAGCTGGATGGGTTCCGGATAGAGGGGAACCAGAGCACGGATAAACTTCTGGGGATCTCCTTCATATCTGCCTTTGCCCATGTACGCATAGTAGTAAAGTCCGTCCATGAAGCCGAGTTCGGTTTCGGAATCCGCCATAAGCTGGATGTTGTTCACCGTACCTCCGGTGGACTGAACGCTTACCTGAATGCCTTCGATATTGCTATTGCAGATTTTCGCCATGGCGGCCCCGGTAGGATAGTAGGTTCCCCCGGTGCTTCCGGTACCGATATTCAAAAATTCCACCGCAAAAGCTCCCGTGGCGAGGCCAAGAAGACAAATCATTGCAACAACTGTTCCGAAGAGTTTCGATTTTTGCATACCACAAACGCCTCCCTTGTAAAATTTTTTCAACCTCCCCGTCATGATACTGTATACAGGAAAAGCGGTCAATAGGGCCGCATCAGAAAAAAAAGAGATTTTTCAATAAACCTCTGGACTTGCATGTTTTTATGCCTTTTTTGTCCTTGTCAAGGTATTCAGAGGAATAATTCCGGCCCCCCCTTCTTTTTTGCACACAATGTTTCTTTGCTTCGAAAAAAGAATCCGAAGGAACTTTGCAACACGTTCCTTCGGATTCAAAAGGAGAAAAGGGAGACTTTTCATATTTTGGAGGTTGCAAGTTTCATGAAGCATAAAAAACCTTTTTGTTTTAAAAAATACAGATGTTGCCGATCTCCGTCATTCGAAACAAACACTTTTCTCTTTGTTTATCATGGAGAAAACATTCAAAGAGGTTTTCTATGCTCCTTTCACGGCGACCCTAAGGGAGTCTTTCATGGGCTGCATGGTTTCCTCCGGAAAGGGATGGGCCTGCCGCCAAGTTTTCACGGAGGTTCCCCATATTTTGATGAATCCCACGGAAGCCCCATGATCAAAGGAATCCGCATCGGTGTAGGTGGCAAGGTCTTCGTTATAGACAGACTCGGGAGATTTCAACCCCACCACCGTGGCCTGTCCCTTGTAGAGCCGCAACCGAACGGTACCGGTTACTGTCTGCTGTACATGGTCGAAGAAGCTGTCCAGGGCCTCCTTAAGAGGAGAGAACCACATGCCTTCGTAGGTAAGTTTGGCATAGGTTTTTTCAAGTTCCGTTTTTCCCTGAAGGACATCCTTGCTGAGGGTAAGAGTTTCCAATGCTTTGTGCGCGTTGATGAGGATCATGGCTCCCGGGCACTCATAGACTTCCCGGCTCTTGAAACCCACAAGCCGATCCTCGATCATATCGATCCTTCCCACCCCATAGGTTCCACCTATCTCGTTGAGTTTTTCGATAATGGCCACGCCGCCCAGGGATTCTCCGTTGATTTTGGTAGGTATGCCCTTTTCGAAATCAATTTCCAGATAGAGGGGAGTGTCCGGGGTATCCCAGGGGTTCTTGGTCATTTCAAAGGCATCTGCAGGAGGCTCGTTCCAGGGATCTTCGAGAATACCGCATTCGATGGAACGTCCCCACATATTCTCGTCGATACTGTAAATTTTCGACATGTGATTCTGCACAGGGATGTTATGCTGCTTGGCATATTCCACTTCGGCTTCCCGGGAAAAGTGCCAGTCCCGTACGGGTGCCAAGACCTGGAGCTCCGGATCAAGAGCGTTTACACACACTTCGATACGTACCTGATCCTGCCCTTTTCCCGTACAGCCATGGGCTACGGCCACAGCTCCCTCCACCTTGGCAATCCAGGCAAGATACTTCGCGATAAGGGGCCGAGAAAGAGCGGAATTCAAGGGATATGTTCCCTGATACATGGCATTTGCCTTAAGAGAGGGCCAGACAAATTTTTCCACAAAGTCTTCCCGAAGATCCATGACATAAACACTGCAAGCACCTGTTTTTTCGGCCTTTTCCTTTACACCTTCCAGGTCCACCACGCTCTGCCCCACGTCGGCGGTAAAGGTAACCACGTCATATCCCTGGTCTTGAAGCCACTTAATAGCTACCGATGTATCCAATCCACCACTGTAGGCAAGGACAACCTTTTTTTTGTTCTGCATATGCATAATTCTTCCTCCTCCAAATGTATACTTTTAATTTTTTTAACCTCTATGGGTACATACAAAAAAAGCTCGTCCCTTATAAGGGACGAGCTTTTGCCCGCGGTGCCACCCCACTTGACGGAAATTCCGCCCTCTCTTGATTCGCTCAGGAGAATCACTCCCCTTCCTACTTGGGCAAGGCCCTTTCTTCGGAAGGAGGCTCGGGGGTTCTATCGCAATGTACTATCGCCGGGAAACGCTTTCAGCCTAGGGCATCTCCTCTCTGTCGACGATGACGTACACACAACTCCCCGTCATTGCCCCTATAGGTGCAACAACACGTCGTCGCATTTCATCGCATCGTCGTCGAAGACGGATACCCTTCACGCTTGCCAGCTCCTTTCAGAAAAATTCCAGGCACATTGCATATTGGGTGGCATTGTACCACCTATTTTCAGCTTGTCAAGCTTAAAGCTCACAAATCTAGTCTGAAGATTTACGGAAAGCGCTCTCACTTTCCGCCATTCGAGCCTGTTCGGTTAAAAGCCTTTTCCGGGCTTCCGCTTCAGTAGCCGCAATTTTGGCCTTTCGCGCTCGATCCTCTGCCTGTCGCTGCCAGGCTTCGGCCTTGGTGGAAGCCTCGTTGGCCTTTCGAGCCAAATCCTCTGCATGTTTTTTCTTATTCATTGCAAGGACTGCCGCCTCTTCTGCCTGCTCCGCCTGACGAAGAGCCTCATTTCGCCGGTTTGTGAACCTTGCAAGCTCAACCTCTATTTGATGAATTTTATCTTCCGCCTTTTTCACCTGTTCTTGAGCTCGTCCGGAAGCTCGAGTGGCCCGGGCTTCCTCTTTTTCTACAAGTTCCTGAGCTTCCCGAAGAGCGTTTTGAGCCTTCACAAGCTGACTCTGGGCCTGATCATAAGCGTTTTCAGTCTTCTGAATATGATCCATGGTCTGGGCTATGGTACGCTCCGCCTTTTCCTCTGCAGCTTCCGCCTTTCGGATGGCATCAACTTCTCTTTCCTGAGCACTTTTTATGGTGTACTCCATTTGACTGAGAAGATGCCGGGATGTAGCGGTGGCTTCCTCCGCTTCTTTTTCGATTCTTTCCAGGCGTTCTTCCGTTTCCTTGGCACTACTTTCCGCAGCGTTTGCCCGAGAGAGAGCCTCGGTAGCCCGTTCTTCCGCCTGGGCGGCAAGATCAAGCATTTTTGTGAGTCGCTCCTCCGCCTCCCGAAGGTGATCCTCGGCTTGACGGAAACGCCTTTCAACTTCCGCCAGCTCCCTTTCCTTCTGGAGAGTGGTTTCCTTGAAATGTTTTTCGCGATCTTCATGCTCCTGGCAACGTTCCAGGAGCTCTTGCAGCTTCTTTTCCGTTTCGGATCGCCGCTGCTCCAGCTGGCGAAGATGCGATTTGGCCTGGGCAGCATCGCTTTCGGCCTTTTCTTTCATCAGCTGCGACTGTTCTCGCAAGGTTTCGGATCGGGCAAAAAGCTCCTCAGCATTCCGGAGAGACTGCCGGGCATCCCGAGTTCGCCGCTCCGCCTCAGCCTCTATTTCCGCCACTGCTTTTTCTGCGGAAAGTCGGGCACCTTCAATTTGAGAGATTACCTTTTGAAGAGATTCCATGCGTTCCCATATCCTTATCATTACCGCAGGAGCCATATTGGTGTTTGTCACGGCGTCTTCAAGCTTTTTCGTCATATCATCCATAGTGGTTTGAATCACTCCCAATAAGTATACGCTCCAGGGGTACGGAAGCCCTACATATCATCCTGCGCGTTACGCCTCCAGAGAAGGCTTGAGCTTTTCCAAGCTCGGATAGTGCGTGAGATCCATGTGTACCGGGGTTATGGAGACATATCCCTGGGCTACCGCCCATACGTCAGTCCCTTCCACGAGATCGTCTTCGGGCCTTCCCGCAATCCAAAAATACGAGTTTCCCTTGGGATCCTTGAGGCGGTGAATTTTATCTTCATAGAGGCGTATCCCTTTTCGAGTAACCCGAATCCCCTGAAGATCCTGAAAAGGAATGTTGGGCACGTTAATGTTAAGGAGCACTCCCCGAGGAAGGCTTTGAAGGGAAAAACCTCCTTTTTTCAGAAGATCCCTTACGATTATAGCGGCAGTTTCGTAATAATGCTCCACATCTTCCGCATTGATAACCAAGGACACCGCTACAGCGGAAAGCCCGAGGAGAGCTCCTTCCATGGCAGCGGATACCGTTCCCGAATAGGTGAGATCATCTCCAAGATTGGGTCCCCGGTTGATGCCGGAGATGACGATATCTCTTTTTTCCTTTCCTTCGATGACCTCAAGGGCCAGGGCTACACAATCCGAAGGAGTTCCGTCACAGGCGAAGATCCCCGAAGAAAATTCGTAGGGCCCCGAATCCACGGGCCAGAGACGCAAAGGCCTGGTAAGTGTGATGGCATGCCCCACACTGCTTCTCTCTCTGTCCGGAGCGCAAATAAGAAGATCGTGGTTCTGAGGAAAGAGAAGATTTGCCAAGGCCGCAATACCCGGAGCGAAGATTCCGTCATCGTTGGTAAGTAATATGCGCACAAAAATCCTCCCTTGCAGAATCTGTAATCCCCCGTACAGAGGATTCCTCTTCAAAAGAATAGCACAAAAACAAAGGTTCCTACATCCACCCCGGAAGAAAGAGGCGCGAGAAGAATATGATAAAAGGACGCATGATGGCAGGAAGGATGTTAAGAAGAATGAGTCCGAAGATGATAAACATGCCGTATCGCTCAAGCCAGAAATAGACCCGCATCATGGCAGGTGGAAGAAGGACGTAAAGAACCCGGGAGCCATCCAGAGGAGGAATAGGAAGGAGATTGAAGACCGCCAGGCCAATGTTGATGTACACCATGAGGAGCATGACCATGAAAAGAGCCCGGTTCATGAGGAAGAGAGACGGAAAGAGTCGCAGCAGCAATCCTGCACCGAAGGCGGTAAGGAGATTGCCCCCCGCTCCCGCCAGGGAGACGAGGATCATGTCCCGCCGGGGGTTGGAGAAGTATCGAGTATTGATGGGAACCGGCCGCGCCCATCCGAAACGAAAGATGAGAAGCATGATGGCTCCGATGGGATCCAGGTGCTTCAGAGGATTGAGGGTAAGCCTCCCCTGGTTTGCCGCGGTAGGATCTCCGAGTTTGTAGGCCATCCATCCGTGACAGAATTCGTGAAACGTAATGGCCCAGAGAACTGCGGGAAGGCTAAGAAGAAGTTCCGTTACCTGTGGGAAATGCATTATTATTCCTACCTTTCGGATGTGTATGATGTTGTTCGAGAACCCAGGCAATTTCATCCTCCCGGGTTTCCACTTCTCCATCCAGCCGGGCCAGAAGAAGCCCCCGAAGCAGGGATCCGATAAAACGTCCCCGAGTTATGCCGAGATCCATGATATCCTTTCCTCCCAGCATGGGGCAGGTTTTATGAAGCCTCGTAAGGTACAGGAGAAGACGCCGGCGCACTCTCCATCGAATCGTAGCGGAAGCCCAGAAGAGAGAAGCTAAAAGCTCTTCTTCCGAGAGAAGCTCGTAAATGAAAGAGTGCCTGAAAAAACCGCTTCCTCCGAGATCATGTTCCATTCTTCCGATGTCTGCGATCATTTTCCGCAGCAACCGAGATTCTCGGTCATTGAGGCTCAGCCTGCGGCAGACCGAGAGACAGGTCTCGGAAGGAGAATCATATAAAAAGGCCGCAAAAAAGGCAAGCCAGAGATCGCTACCGAAATCAGGCAGATCCTTACCTGCCCACCGCAGAATAGCAGAAAGACGGCGCATGGTTTTACGAGACGTTTCGCCAAAACGGATTCCGGAAAAAAGAATCCTCCATACCCCTAAATCCCAGAGACGTTCCACCGGACGAAAAGGGTTCTTTTCCCGGAAAACGAGTTCGATCTCACTCCGAAGCCTTACCCCGGAAAGCATGGTGAGAAGCCCTCCGTGGACGGAGTTGCGAAGAAGTCTGAGCGTGTTCTCTTCCAGATGAAAGCGGAGTCTTTGTTCCAACCGGACTCCCCGAAGGATCCGGGTAGGGTCTTCCACAAAACTCAAATTGTGAAGAACCCGCAAAGCCCGCCTCTGGATATCCCGACGCCCTGCGAAATAATCTACCAGACATCCCCATCCCTTCTGGTTGATGCGTATGGCCATGGCATTTACCGCATAGTCCCGGCGATAGAGGTCGTGTTTCAGGGAATCCGTACTTACCGAAGGCTGGGCCACGGGGTATTCGTAGAATTCCCGTCGAGCGGCGGCTACATCTACCTTACGGTTTCCCGGAAAGGTGATGGTTCCCGTGGAAAAACGGCTGTGCACCGCCACCCTGCATCCGTCGGAGCGCCAGGATTCAAGAAAGGCCACCGCATCTCCTTCGATGACCACGTCCACATCCTCGGAAGGCATGTCGAGAAGCAGGTCTCTCACGAATCCTCCCACTACGTAGGCTGTACTCCCCTGGGCGTCCGCCCGGGCTCCGAGACGCTTCAGCAAGGCAGTCATCCAAGGAGAAAGTCGGTCCAGAAGCAAAAGAGAGAGATCCTCTTCCCAAGGGCGGGAACTTTCGAGGGTTCGCTCTTCCTCGGGGAGCGATGCGGGATAGAGAGCCCGGAGTACGTCCGTGCGAGTAATGATTCCCCGGAGAATTTCCTTTTCCACCACCGGCAGCCTTCCGATATTGTGAAATACCATGAGTCGATGAGCTTCTTCCACCGAAGCCGAAGGAGATACCGTCAGAGGGTTTTCAGTCATAAAATCTTCTACGGGAACGCTTCCCAAGCCGTGGAGTTTCGCTTTATCTAAATCTTTCCTGGTAATGATACCCGAGAGCACATCCTTTGACACCAGGGGAATGGCGGAATGACCGTACCGGAGCATGACCCGGTAGGCTTCGTCTACGGCGGCCCGGGTAGAGAGGACCATCACTGGACTGCTCATGACATCCTCCACGAGGAGTCTCGGAAGAATTCGAGAGAGAAGGCGATTTTCCAAATCCGCGCAAATCTCCTGGAGTGAACCGTCAAGCACCGTAGCCGCTGCGGCCTGAGGATGTCCTCCTCCTCCCCAGGGAGCGAGAAAATCCCCCATGTGCAATATTTTTTCCCGGCTCCTTCCCACGATATACACTCTTCTATCCATACGAACCACCGCAATTGCCACATCCGCATCAAAGTAATCCTTGAGGCGATGCACGAAGAGGGAAAGCCCCTCTACGTAGGACGGACTTTCTCCACGGGCAAAGACGATCCGGGCACCCCGGAGGAAAAATTCCCGGGCACTCTCCATGAGACGGTCCAACAGAACCTGCTCGGGCCCCTGGAGAACGAATTCCACGTGCGTAGCCACCATGGTGAGATCCGCCCCATACTGTTCTCGTAAAATCTTCACCGCGTCAAAGTCCCGAGGGGTGGTGCCTCCAAAGGTAAGTCCTCCGGTATCTTCATAGATCCCCATGGCAAAAAGAGTGGCCTCCTGAGGAGATATGGGGATGTTTTTCACCCGAAGAAGCTCCACGAGAAGCGTGGTTACCGCTCCCACCGAGGCAATGACTTCCTTTTCCGCAGGAAGGGGATCCTCCGAGGGGGGATGATGATCGTAGACATGCACGGGGACATGGCGTTTTTCCACAAGAGAACGGAAAGGACCTATACGGCTCAGAGAGCACACGTCCACACACACGAGAAGGGTTACATCGGAAAAACAGACCTTTTTGGGAGTAAGAACCTTCCAGCGGGGGGCGTAACGCTTTATGTATTCTCTCACGTTTCTGGTAGCAGATCCGGAAAAGGAAATTTCCGAAGGCCCGTAAAGTTTGGAGGCCGCCACCATGGCCGCAAGAGAGTCGAAATCCGCTCCAATATGACTCGTAATGAGGATCAACCGCATACCTCCACAATTTTTTCGAGAACCTCCGGCTCCATTCTATGGGGGGAAAAAGCCCGAAGATTTCTCAGGCAATCCTCTTTATCCTTTGTTTTTCTTGCGGGGAGGAGTTTTCGAACGCGAGTGAAATGCCTTTCCAGAGACAACCACGAAATAAGAACTTCTTCCTTTTCGAGGCCATGCCTTGTAAGGCTGAAAAAAATTCCCAGGTTTCGAGACTCCAGAATATTCCTTATTCTCTCGGCCTCTTCAAGAGAAGAGCAGGAACATCGCATCTCTACCACGGAAGACATGGACAAAAAACGTTCTCCCAGAAGCATTCCCGCCTCGTTAAAATCCTCTCTGGAAGAGCTGTTTTCCAGAAGTATCCCTGCCAGGGAAGAGCGTTTTTCCGGGGGCAACAGTTTGGATTCCATCATTTCAAGCCATTCCGGAGTTTTCCCGCGTTCCATGTTTCGTTTCAGGCGCTCTTCCCGGCGAGAGGTCACATATACTGTAACATCAGTCCACCAGGGAATCCCCCGTTCGAAAAGCAGGGGGATTTCCGCCACAAACCACCCCCGGGAGTTTCTGTAGGCTTCTTCAAGAACCTTCTCTACCATGGGGTGTATGGTTTCACAAAGATAACGGTATTCCCGGGAATCGCCGAAAACCCGAGCACAGAGAAGATCTTTTCGCAATTTCCCCGCATCATCGAAAAGATCTCTCCCCCATCGTTCCTTTGCCTTGGAACGGAGGATTTCATGGGTGGTCCAGAGTTTTTCCACCACCCGGTCAGCACTCGCCACCGAAGCCCCCATGGAAGCCCAGAGGGAAAGGAGAGTGGATTTACCAGCTCCGATATCCCCGGTAAGGGCCACGGCGAAAACCATGTTCTTCCTTCCTTCTCCGATCATCGGTATAACGCAGCTCCTCGGGAACTTCCCAAAGGAATCGAGAAAACCCGTTGAGCTGCATGGAGCCGAAAAGAGTGCGCCCTCGAGCTCCGCAGAGATAAAGTCGTTCTTCTGCCCGGGTCATACCCACGTAGCATAGGCGCCGTTCTTCTTCAATTCCCCCTTCTTCCTCAAGAGCTCGAGCGTTGGGGAATATGCTCTCCTCCATACCCACAAGGAAAACCACGGGAAACTCCAGCCCCTTGGCAGCATGGAGCGTAAGAAGAGAAACCGCCTCCTCCTCTTCGTTCAGGCGCTCCAGATCTGTAAAAAGAGCAATTTCCTGAAGAAATTCCGGCACTCCTCCTCCTTCGGAAGAACTCACCGAAAGAAGTTCCCGCACATTTTCCATTCGCTCTTCGCCGTCCTGGGGTTCCTTTTTCAAGAGATATTTCTCATACCCCATCTCTTGGAGGATATATTCCAGAGCTTCGGAGAGAGAGTCTTTCCGCAAAGCAAGTTCTTGCATGTGCTCCGCAAACTCCCGGAGCCCTTTTTCCGCCTTTCCCCGGAGTTCTGCCCCTTCCCGGGCAAGGTCGCCCCAAGCCTTTTCGGGGGAGAGTCCTTTCATACCAGACAGCACAGATTCGAGATTTTCGAGACTTTTCTTTCCCAGACCCCGGGAAGGAATGTTTGCCACTCTTTCGAGAGACGGGACATCCAAGGGATTGCACGAGAGGCGAAGGAAGGAGAGCACGTCTTTTACTTCCAGACGCTCGTAAAAAGCTGTGCCCCGTACCACCCGGTAAGGGATTCCTCGCTGTAAAAGAGCCTGTTCGATTCCTCGGCTGAGAGCGTTGATGCGGTAGAGGATGGCTACATCCTGGTATCGAAATCCCTGGGAGAGAAGCTTTTCGATCTCCTGGGCCACAAAGAAAGATTCCTCGCCTCCCGATGAGGCCAATAGCGTATAAATGGGCTCCCCCCTCTCTTGAGCAGTCCAGAGGTTCTTTTCCTTACGCTCCAGATTGTTTCGGATGACCGCATTAGCTCCTTCGAGAATGATACCGGTGGAGCGATAGTTCTGATCCAGGGTCACCACCCTGGCCCGGGGAAAATCTTTTTCGAAATTGAGGATCATGCGCATATCCGCTCCCCGCCATCCGTAAATGGACTGGTCCGGATCACCCACCACCATAAGGGAATTGTGATCCCCTACGAGCTTCTTGAGAAGAGAGTACTGTATGAGATTGACGTCCTGATACTCATCCACGAGAATCCAGGAGAGTCGGCTCTGTTCATGCTCCAAAATTTCCCTTGATGTGGCGAGAAAGTAGAGCGGTAGGGTCAGAAGATCGTCGAAATCGAGGGCGGATTGGCGTTTCATCTCCCTATCGTAGGCCCGGTAAATTTCGAAGAGGCTTTCCTCTCCCTCTTCAAGGGCAAGGACTTCTTTTCCCGGAAGGATACTCATCTTAAGCTGGGATATATATTCTCCCATTTCGCGCAGATCGCCCCGTTCCACCTGAAAACCTTTCTCCAGCATAATCTTTTTGATAAGGTTTCGGACATCTCCGGGATCGAAAATGGTAGTATTCGCAGAATATCCCAGGTTCAGAAGGGCTTCTTGATGACGCCAGAGAAAACGGAGTCCCCAGGAGTGAAAGGTGCTTATGTGAAGTCCCCGAGATGTCAGAGGAAGGAGTTTTTCGAGTCGAAGCTGCATCTCTCGGGCAGCTTTGTTGGTAAAGGTCACCGCCAGGATTTTCCGGGGATCCTCTCCCTGTTCCAGGAGCCAGGCGATTTTATGGGTAAGTACCCGGGTTTTTCCGCTCCCCGCTCCCGCAAGAACGAGAAGGGGCCCCTCGATATAACATACGGCCTCTCGTTGAGGCGGATTGAGTTTTTCGAGAAGAGCATGGGTCATGAGGAGTTTCTCCGTCCCTTCATGTGACACCACTCGGAAAGGAGTTCCTCCCAGGAGTTCATGCCCTCTCCCGAGGGCGCGCATACTTCCAGGGTCACGGCCTTCGGATTAAGAGAATGCACGTCCTCCCAAAAACGATTCCGATCAAAGGGGATGTAAGGCAGTAGGTCCGTTTTGGTGAGTATGACCACCTCGGAAAGCGTAAAAAGGTGAGGATACTTCAGCGGTTTGTCGTCTCCCTCGGGAACGCTTGCAATGGCCACCTTGCGATCCTCCCCAAGGTCGAATTCCGCAGGACACACGAGATTTCCTACATTTTCCACCACCACAAGATCCAGATCGTTCAGGGGAAGTTTTTTCAAGGCTCGTTCCACCAACTGAGCTTCGAGGTGGCAAAGCCCCTTGGTATTTATTTGCACCGCAGGAACTCCGGAACGACGAATACGTTCTGCATCTTTCTCGGTGGCGATATCTCCTTCCACTACCCCCGCTCGGAGACGAAGCCGAGAAAAGGTGTGTTCCAAAAAAGTAGTTTTTCCGGCTCCGGGGGATCCGATACAGTTCAGCATCACAATCCCTCGGGCCGCAAGATCCTTACGGATCCTATCCGCCACGAGTTCATCCTTTTCCAGGACGGATCTCTTTATGTTGACAATTTTAGGCATGATCTCGCACCTCCACCGATGCAATTTCCAATTCTTCTCCTCCTGCGAGGAGGCTTTCCCGGGATCCGCAAAGAGGACAAGAACGTTTTCCCGGCTCTCCTTCCCATAAGTGTCCGCAGGATACACACTGCCAGACCAAAGGAAGAATCTCCAGTTCCAGAGAGCTCTCCTCAAAAAAAGTTCCCTCCACGCACGAAGCGTAACAGGAAGTGAGGATTTCCGGAACCACCTGCCGAAGAGCTCCCACTCGAAGATGTACCTTCACCGGAGAAGGCCATTTTCCCTCCGCCGCAAGTTCTTCGAGAAGCTCCAAAAGATGGGAAACGAGGGAGTATTCATGCATGAGAAGTCATCCCTTTGCCAATCGTACAAGACTTTCCGAGAAGGGGACTCCGTAACCGGGGCTCACCAGAGGGGCCGTAAGGGTGTTGATAAAAGGATTTCCTTGAGGGGCCGCACAATATCCGGAACCCATGTGAGGATCCAACCGAACCTCTGCGAAGATACCCCGGGGATTCCGGGAGTTCCAAAGCCGTACTCGCTCTCCGGAAGAAACACCTATTCGCCGGGCTTCTTCGGGGGAAAGGAAGACGGGAAGGATCGTTTCTTCCGGAAGATCCCAGTTTTGCCCGTTAATATACTGCCTCACATGATATGTGACAAGGCGAAACTCGAAGAAGCTTCGGGATTCCTCAAGACTTCGCAAAAAGGGAAGTCTCACAGGAAGCTTTGCGGAAGAAGAAGGAGCATCCCAGAAGTTCGGCTCTTTCCAAGCATAGACTGAGGCATGAATTTTTTCCATATCCTGGGAATTTCGAAGTATGAGGTCCATTTGGTTCCGAAGCTCCCAAGGGCTCAGGGAAAGGCCGAGGGTTTTTCGGAGTCCCTCGAGAATATCCACATCTCCGAGACATTCTCCGGGAGAAGGTGTTATTTTTTCGGTGCGACACAGCAGAGAATGTCCATAGGAGCCCCGCCAATCCGGGCCTTCTTCGAAGAACAATCCCGAGGGGAGTACCAGGGAACAACATCGAGCGGTTTCGGTAAGAGTAAAATCCACGCAAACCGAGAAGGGAAGACCTCGAATAATTCGGGCCACCTCATTCCCCTGGGGAGCTTGCTTTACCGGGTTGGCACAGAAAATTCCCAAGGTATGCACCGAAGGAGAGGCCTTCTCCAAAGAACTCCAGAATTGGGCTTCAGGAAACGAACGTTTCGCCGCAGGCTCTTTCAGAAGAGAAGAGGGGAAGAGAGCCATTTCATCCTTTCCGAAAACCAAACCTCTGCCGGAAAGCTCCAGAGCTCCCAGAAGCACTGTCAGAGCTCCTATCCACCAGGCCTGCATTTCTCCGTGAGAGTAGCGCTGTATACCGTATCCCATATAGTGGGTAACCGGAGCAGACTCAAGAAGCCATTTATAAAGAGATACCGCATCTTCCCGGGAAATTCCGCTTCTTTCAAGGAGGTTCTTTTCATCCAGGTTTTCCAGAAATGCCTGGAATTCATCAGGATTTTCCGCCTTCTCGGTCCACATGGAAGAAGCCCGACCTTCCCGGAGAAGATGCTTGCAGAGCCAGGCCGCAAGAAAACAATCTCCTCCGGGAGTAAGAAACCATTGCCGATCACACCAAGAAACGCTGGGAGTGTTTCGGATTTCCAGAACTCCCATGCTTCCTCCGCGGCGGCGAAGTTCCCTGGCAAGAGGTACGAGGGAAGAATGGTTTTCAAGAAAGTTTCTTCCCCAGAAAAGAATGGATTTTCCGTTTCTCTCCAATACGTCAAGGGGTTGTACCGGTACCTGGCCAAAACAGTTGCGGAGTCCCTGGTTTCCTGCAGAGGAGCAGAGATTTCCTATAGAGGTAGTATATCCTCCCAAGGCGGCATGAACCGAGGAAAGAAGGTTTTTAGAAAAGTAGAGAGACCCCGCACTTTGGTAAAGGGCGTTTCCCAGGGTGCCGGCCCTGCGAAGTCCCTCTTCCAATGCATGGGCCCATATATCCCAAGCTTTTCTCCAGGAAATGGCATAAAAACCATCTTCTCCTCGAAGAAGAGGCGTGGTAATACGCCGAGGGTCGTTTCGCCGGCCAAACCAGCGGTGTCCCTTGGCACAAAACCCACCCACACCCACATTTTCTCCCAAACGCCGAGTAACCAGAGTATCCGAAGATTTTTCATACCGGGCCTCCAGGATACATCCTCCGGGACAATCGTGAGGGCATGCCGTTACTTTCCACTCCTGCGACATGGAAAACCTCCAAAAATAAATTAAAAAAGGGAGCTTACGCTCCCTCCTTATAATTCTTTAGTATAGGAATTTCCCAATCCAAAATGAAAGAGGGTGCCACTCCGGCTATTTCTCCGGATGAAGAAGGCCGTAACCTCCCTCGCGTCTCCGGTACACCACGTTGAACTCTCCGTCTTCGGCGTTCCGAAAGGCAAAAAAGGAATGCCCCAGAAGATCCATCTGCATGGTAGCCTCTTCCACGGACATGGGACGCACGGGGAAAGATTTAACCTTTACCACTTCCTCTTTCTCGGGGCGCCCGTCATCCGGGAGGATCACCGACTCGAGATCGAAGGAAATTTCCATGTCCTGCGCAAGGGAGCGCATGTGCGAGCGATCTTTGAGAGATTCCTTATGCTTTTTGACCTGTCGTTCTATATTCTTGAGAGACTTCTCAAAGGCCTTTCGCATATCCGGGGCGTAATCCTCTCCCCGCATGATAACGCCGTTTACATTCGACGTAATCTCCACTACGAACATACCCCGCTTGTGCAAAATCTCTACCTGGGTATCAAGAATCTTTTGAAAGAATTTCTCAAGTTTCCCAAGCTTTTTCTCCATGAGATCACGAATATCGTCAGGAATTTCGACACCTTTGGCAACGTAACGGATATCCATAGCATCTCCTCCCATCCTTACTTAACTGAACTCTCCAGGCCATTGTACCACCGGAAAGAGTTTCCCACAACATTCACTTCATCTGGTTAATGAAAAAACCAACAAAAAACATATTCTTTCAAGGAGATTTGTCGTATACTCTTCTCAGGGAAACACCTCCCACTCTCTCCAGAAAAGGGAGTATAGCAAACAATTTGCAACTTTGGAAGGAGCGAACCATTTATGAAATTATCTTCAAGAGCTCTTCAGCTTCAGCCTTCGGCGACTCTGGGAGTGGTAAATGCCGCAAAGGTTCTTGAAAAACAAGGGAAAAACGTCATTTCCTTCGGTGCGGGGGAACCGGATTTTACTTCCCCTCCGGGAGCTCTCCTGGAAGCGCATAACGCCATAGACCAGGGAAAGACTCATTACACCGCCGCTACGGGAATACCGGAGCTGCGCGAGGCGGTGCAGGAGTACTACCGTCACCGGTTCAATCTGGATTATGCCCCAGGCTCTATCGTGGTGGGAGCCGGTGCAAAGCCCTGTCTTCTCGAAGCCTTGGCATGCCTTCTGGATCCGGGAGACGAGGCGCTCCTCCTCGCCCCTGCCTGGGTAAGCTACGTGGAACAGATCCGTTTTCTCGGAGGAGTTCCCGTGGTAATCGATACGGGAGCTACGGGCTTTCTTCCGGACATGGAGATTCTGGAAAAAGCGGTAACTCCGAAAACAAAAGCACTTCTCCTTAATTCTCCCTGTAATCCCACGGGGATCGTTTATTCTGAAGAAGTTCTTCGGAATCTGGGCCGTTTTGCGGAAAAGCACGATCTTTGGATCCTCTGGGATGAAATCTACGAGCGCCTGGTGTACGGCAAGGCCAAGCACTACAATATCCTTCAGGTACTTCCGGAGCTTCGGGAACGGACGGTGATCATCAACGGAGTAAGCAAGGCCTATGCCATGACGGGATGGCGCATCGGCTACGCCCTCGGCCCAGAAGCGCTTATGAAAAAAGTAGGCTCCCTCCAGGGACATTTCACGTCCAATCCATGTTCCATTGCCCAATGGGCCGCTCTGGGAGCTCTGCGCCATGGGGAGAACGACGTGGAGCGTATGCACGAAGCCTTCGAAGAACGACGCAACCGAACCATCGAGCTTCTCTCGGACATGCCTCACATCAGTTTCCCCGTTCCTGAAGGGGCCTTTTACGTCATGCTCAATATCCGGAACTGTTTGGGAAAAAAACACAAGGGCATAATTCTGGAAGACGACAGCTCTTTCTGCACCAGACTGCTCGAGGAGAAACTCCTTGCCACAGTCCCGGGGACGGCCTTTCTTGCTCCGGGACATTTGCGCATATCCTACGCAAATGCCATGCAGGAGATCGAAGAGGGAATGCGGCGTCTCAAGGAGTTTCTTACGGAAATTTCCTGACCTCTCGGGTTGCGCAATTCAATTTCAATAAAAAGCGGAGAAAGGTCGAAAACGCTCGGCCTTTCTCCGCTACAATACATGCGTACATGCCTGGGAGAAAACAAGAGAGATGCCGAAAAAATTATTTTCGGGTGATTCTCGTCCCCGCCTTTCCCTGAAGAGCCTCAAGGGCCTGGTCAAGATTGGCGATAATGGCGCGCGTTCCTCCATCCCGAACAAAACGGACTACCGCTTCTACTTTGGGGCCCATGCTTCCCGCCTTGAAATGCCCTTCCCGCTGATAGGATTCCATCTCCTCCAGCGAAACCTCGCCCAAACGGACTTCCCTGTCCGTATTGTAATGGAGAGCTACGTTGGGGACATCCGTGAGAATCATGAACATGTCAGCCCCTACCTCCCGGGCAAGACGATGCCCCGCAAGATCCTTGTCAATCACCGCTTCAACTCCCGAAAGGATCCCCTTCTCATCGGAAATAACAGGAATTCCCCCGCCTCCAGAAGCGACGACCACCGAACCAGCTTCCACAAGCTGGCAGATCACCGAGGTTTCCACGATATGTTTCGGATTAGGAGAAGGTACTACTCGACGCCATCCCCTACCGGAATCTTCGATCCAATGTTCGCCCTTTTCCTGGATTCTTCGCTGCGCTTCTTCCTCCGTAAAAAAGGGTCCCACGGGCTTGGACGGGTTTTCGAAGGCAGGATCCTGGGGATCTACCTCCACCTGGGTTACGACGCAAACAGGCTCATGCCCCTTGACGCCCTGTTCGGTCATAATATTTCGCAGACTCTGGCAAAACATGTACCCGATAAATCCTTGGGTTTCGGAACCACAGACATCCATGGGCATGGCCGGAACCTGCCGACTTCCAAGTTCGTTTTGAATGAGAATGGCTCCTACCTGAGGGCCGTTTCCATGAGTAACGATGACTTCATATCCCGCATCAATCATCCGGACTATTTGAAGCGCTGTATTATAAACGCTTGCCATCTGATCTTCCGCAGTGCCTTTCTGGCCCCGCTGCAGAATGGCATTTCCTCCAAGAGCAACCACAACTCGTTTCGACATGATTCCCTCTCCTCCCGGGTATGTTCTTGAGACCACGCTAGATTATACTGTTTATACCCAAAAAGTCCATTTGCAAAAGATTAAATATAAACATGTCCGAGCAAAAAGTTTATTGACATACGAAACGAGAGAGCGCAAAAAAAGCCCCTTTCGGGGCTTCGGAGGCTAAAAAACTTCTGTTTGTCACAAATTTTTGGAAGGGACGAAAATAAGAGTTATTCTTCAAGAATCTCCTTTTCTTTTTTCTCCAGAACCTCTTCCACGTTTTTGATCCATTCATCCGTGAGATCCTGAATTTCCTTCTGATAGAGATGGAGATCATCCTCGGTAATTTGGCTGTCCTTCTCCATTTTTTTGAAGTTTTCATTGCCTTCTCGCCGGACATTGCGTACCGCCACCCGAGCATCCTCAGCATATTTCTTAACGAGCTTCGTGAGCTCCACCCGGCGCTCCCCCGTAAGCTCCGGGAGGTTGATCCGAATGTTCTCTCCGTCAGACTGAGGAGTTACTCCGAGGGAGGATGCCATAATAGCCTTTTCGATGGCTTTTATGGATGTTTTATCCCAGGGGGAGATCAAAATTTGACGCGGCTCGGGAACAGTTACGGATCCCATTTGCTTGAGAGGAGTCATGGAGCCGTAGTAGTCCACCTTGATGTCCTCCACCAACGCAGGATGAGCGCGCCCGGTACGCACTCCGAGACACTCTTTTTTGAGATGCTCCACCGCTTTGACCATACGCTCTTTAAGATTTTGCACTTCATTCTTCGGCATAAACGTCACTCCTTCTCCTGAATTTTCGCAACCACCAAGGTTCCCACTTTTTTCCCTTCCATGAGGAGGCGCCGCAAATTTCCCGACTTCAGTACGTTGAATACCACCGAGGGGATACCGTTCTCCATGCAGAGAGAGAAGGCCGCCGCATCCATTACCTTAATCTGTCGTTCCAGGGCTTCCTGATAGGTAAGGGTTTCAAAAAAATGGGCATCGGGATGGCGCAACGGATCTCTATCATATATACCATCCACCTTGGTTGCCTTCAACAGGCAATCCGCACCAATTTCAGCAGCTCTGAGAGCCGCGGCGGTATCCGTGGAGAAATAGGGGGATCCCGTACCTGCCGCAAAGATGACTACTCGCCCCTTTTCAAGGTGACTGATCGCTCTTCGCCGTATGAAAGGTTCGGCAATCTCCCGCATTTCTATGGCAGTAAGAACTCTTGTAGGAACCCCGATTTGCTCAAGGGCATCCTGAAGGGCCAAGGCATTGATCACCGTGGCGAGCATACCCATATTGTCCGCTTGGGCTCGCTCGATGCCTTTCACTGCCGCCTGAATACCCCGAAAAATATTACCTCCCCCCACCACCATGGCAAGCTGGATTCCTTCGCTTATGGCTTCCCTGATTTCCTTTGCCATTCTATGCACAGTATCGAATTCCAGTCCAAAACGCTGGTCTCCCGCCAGAATTTCCCCGGAAAGTTTAAGGAGCACTCGGTTATAACATTTCAAGAGATAATTCCTCCTCTTTGCTGAAGAAAGAATACCGTCTTTTGACGGTTCATGGATTTTTTCGAAAACCAGAAAAAAGCTCTCGGCCATCCAGGTAAAAAATCTCTAAAACACCGCTTCCCGGAAATTATTATACCGAAAAACTTGGAAAACCTTACAAAGAAAGAGCGAGGGAGACTCCCTCGCTCTTTCTTTACTTCTATCTATGCTCCGATGGAGAAACGGCTGAACCTTCGAACAACGATATTCTCTCCGAGTTTGGCAATTTCGTCGGTAACAAGATCTTTGATCTTTTTATCCGGATTTCTCACGTAAGCCTGCTCCAGAAGGCAACTTTCTTCGTAGAACTTCTGCACCCGTCCCTCGGCAATTTTGTCTACGATATGCTCAGGCTTACCCTGCTCCAAAGCCTGTTTTCTGTAAATTTCCTTCTCCCGCTCCAAATCTTCTCCGGGAACTTCCTCGGGAGAAACATAGACTGGAGAGGCTGCAGCGATATGCATGGCAATCTCTTTGCCCAGATTTTTAAATTCATCCGTCCGAGCCACAAAATCGGTTTCACAGTTCAGCTCCAGGAGAGTGCCCACCTTGCTGTTGGTGTGGATGTAGCTGAAAACGCTTCCTTCCGAAGCCTCACGGCCAGCCTTTTTGGCAGCCTTGGCAAGCCCCTTCTCTCTCAGGTAGTCCACAGCCTTCTCGACGTCTTCTCCTACTTCGGCAAGGGCCTTTTTGCAATCCAGAATTCCCGCCCCCGTACGAACGCGGAGATCCTTAATAAGTTCCATCGACATAATACCTTACTCCTCCTTCCAGCCTTTGCGCTCTTCAAGGCCGCGCACAGCCAATTTCTCGCCCGTATCCCCATAGGCATCGTGAAGCTTCTCCCGGACTTCAATGTTGGGGTCCGCTACTCCAGCGGCACCTTCTTCGCGGGCATCGGCATCTTCATAGCCCCCATCCTCGCCTTGGCGTCCTTCCATCATGGCATTTGCCATAATGCTTACCATGAGGCGGATTGCCCGGATAGCGTCGTCATTTCCGGGGATGGGATAGTCGATAACCTCGGGATCACAGTTGGTGTCCACGATAGCAATGACGGGAATGCCCAATTTTCTGGCTTCGAGAACCGCGTTAACCTCCCGCCGAGGATCCACTACAAAAAGTGCCTCCGGAAGATCTTTCATATCCTTTATGCCGAGAAGATATTTCTCCAGCTTCGCCAGCTGCTTGCGAAGCTTAATGGCTTCTTTCTTGGGAAGCGAATCAAGAGAACCGTCTTCATCCATGCGCTGCAGTTCCTGCATACGATTCACCCGGCGGCGAATGGTCTGGAAGTTCGTCAGAAGTCCTCCGAGCCACCGCTGGTTGATGTAATGTCCCCGGCAACGCAGAGCTTCTTCCCGAATGGTTTCCTGGGCCTGCCGCTTTGTCCCCACAAAGAGGATATCCCCTCCCTGCTGAGCCATTTCCCGAAGATGAGACGTAGCCCTCTCCAGTCCCTTGACGGTTTTCTGAAGGTCGATAATATATACCCCATTACGCTCCGTGAAAATGTACGGCTTCATCTTGGGGTTCCAGCGCCGCGTCTGGTGTCCGAAATGGACACCGCATTCCAGCAACTGCTTCATTGATACTACTGCCATGATACGTACCTCCCGCAATATGGTTTTTTGGATCCCTCCGTGAAAATCCCCTGCCTGAAGAACCCCGTTTCAAGGGGCACCCCTTCAGACATCATTCCACGTGTGTGATCAGCGTTGCAGAGTATATCATACCATTGTATTGACCTGCAAGAAAGGTTACAGATACAATGGAGATATTTTTTCGCGTACCTACCATAAGGAGGCTCGAAAGGATGATAAAGAAATCCTTGACGCACCAGATCGATACACTCCCTCAGGATCGAAAAGCCATGCTCAACCGGCTTAAAAGAGTGGAAGGACAACTTCGAGGGATTCAACGCATGATCATCGAAGGAGAGCAGTGTCAGCCCATACTCGTACAACTTTCCGCAGCTCGCCGGGCCATGCAGCAAGCCTGCGTGGAAGTTGTCAAGGGATATATGAAACGTTGCGTGCAGGAAGGAACGGAGGCTCCCGAGGAAGAGCTGGAAAAACTTGTAAGGGCTCTGGTGGATATGGCTCCTCCTCCTCGAGAAGAAACTCCCTGATTTTTTAACCCATAAGTGGCAAGAAATCCCCCACCTCTAAGGTGGCGGGATGAATTGCTACGGTTTTTTGCCTTTTCACCTCGTCATGATATAATTAAGTTTCGATATCGCATAAAGGTGTGATGGCAATGATTTTTGACACAAATGCGCATTCAGTCTTTTTGCTGCACTATCATCTGATACTGGTGGTCAAATACCGAAGAAAGGTCTTCGACGACGCACTTTCCCACAGGGCAAAGGAGATCTTTTGCTCCATAGCGCCCACACACAAGATTACCCTGGAGGAGTGGAACCACGAAGGTGATCACGTCCACATCCTCTTCAAGGCGCATCCGAAAACAGAGATCAGCAAGTTCATCAACGCCTATAAATCTGCCAGCAGCCGGCTCCTCAAAAAGGAATTCCCCCAGATACGGGAAAAGCTCTGGCAAGAGATGTTCTGGAGCCGAAGCTTCTGTCTGCTCACCACGGGAGGTGCCCCCATGGAGATTATCCAGGAATACATCCATTCTCAGGGAGGGAAGCCGCAATGAAACGAGTGCGAGCCTACCGTTACCGGATTCGCCCCAATGGGGAGCAGCAAAAGATGCTGGAACAAACCTTTGGATGCGTACGCTTCGTGTACAACAAGCTCCTTGAAGAAAAGCTGGAGCACCACAAGCTCACAGGCACCATGCTTCGAAACACCCCGGCACACCTGAAACATGCCTTTGTCTGGCTCAAGGAGGTGGACTCTCTAGCCCTCTGCAACGCCCAGATCCACCTCGAAGCAGCTTTCAAAAACTTTTTCCGGGATCCCCAAAAAAGAGGATTCCCCCGGTTCAAATCCAGGAAGCAAAGCAGGCAAACCTACACCACAAACTGCGTCAACGGGAACATCCGGCTTGAGGACAATATGCTGCGTCTTCCCAAGGCAGGATGGGTGAAGGTGGTTCTACATAGACAGATCCCCGCAAACCACACCATCAAATCCGTAACCATCAGCAAGAGTCCCTCCGGGAAATACCACGTCTCCATCCTCTGTGAATACGAGCACTGCGTAGCTCCTTTGGAACCAGACCCCGAGAAGGTTCTCGGATTGGACTTCTCCATGAAAAGCCTGGCGGTATCCTCGGAAGGAAAACGGGCTGACTATCCCCGGTTTTACCGGCAAAGTCTGGAAAAACTTGCCAGGGAAATGCGAAAACTCTCCAAATGCCAGAAGAGAAGCCAAAACAGGGAAAAGCAGAGGAAACGGGTAGCCATCCTCCACGAACACATAGCCAATCAGCGAAAGGACTTTCTCCACAAACTGAGTGCGCAGATAGCTAATGCGCAGGATGCAGTCTGTGTGGAAGACCTGGACATGAAGGCCATGGGTTCCGCCCTCCACTTCGGCACATCCGTGCATGACAACGGATGGGGAACCTTTCTCAGCATGCTGGAATACAAGCTTGCAGACCGGGGAAAAGCCCTTGTCCGGGTAGGCCGAATGTTCCCAAGCTCCAAAAAATGCTCCTCCTGCGGGAAGGTTCGAAAAACCCTCACCCTCTCCGAACGAACCTACATCTGCCCCGAATGCGGTCATGCTATGGATCGGGATATAAACGCTGCACGAAACATACGAACCGAAGGCTTGCGAATCATTTCTGCAAGCTAGCATTATGCGAACCGGGGGACACCCGGAGATAGCCCGTTGATACTGTCCCTGAATCAGGGGTGCTTGAGCGGGAAGCCCCCACCTCAAAAGCTATGCTTTATAGGTGGTGGGAGTATGTCACAAATCATTTTTTCTTTCCCGAATTTTTGGAGGAGTTCAAGTCTCCTTCCGTCGAAAAGGTGCCCGAAATCCGTTTCGGGCACCTTTTCTTTTTTCCCTATCTTTCCTGGGACTCCCAAAGGTGCTGCACAAACTCCAATTCCGGGCGCTCTCTCCCGGTAAAGCAATCCCGAAAAATTCCTCGTTCACGAACATATACTCTCCAGCAACCCTGAATTTTATCCATTTGAAGATACGAGAGTATCCCTCGAAACCTTCCTAAAACACCTTGGGTTGCACTTTGCCGCACTGCTTCCTCAGCCATGGCAAGAAGTCGGGAGTATGAGAAACGGCTGGGATAGCACTTTTCGGGAAGCTCTTCAGGTACCGGAGAAAAAGGGGTATCCCAAAAAATTTCCGCATATCCAATATAGGCATCCACGACTACAAGCCCTTTTTTGTACTCCCCCTTGCCGAGAATGCCCCTGACAAGAATCTCTCCGGGCACGAGTAGTACGGGAAACGCTACCGCATCCTTTCGGTTTTCTACGGGAGAACAAAGGGGCAAACACCCGGAAAAGGGGCCTTCCCAAGGTTCCATGCAAATCCCTCCCCACGAATAAATCTTGTTCTTCAATAATCAAGGAATCGGCCCCTTGAGGGGGTTTCAGCACCCCCGTGGCACCCGAAAAAAGCTGCTTACCGTTGCTCCCTTCCGGGCCTGGCGGATTTCGCAGCATTTCGCCGCACGGGACTGAAACCCCCTCAAGGGGCCGCATACGTGGGGCAGTATATCATAGCCCTTCTGGCAAAGCAAGAAGGGCCAAGGCATGGTGTGACGGGACAGTGATAATGTGATCCCTAAACGGGACAGGGAAAATGTCACCCCCC